>RCNG010000004.1_pt1 | contig 126761 bp, 105 predicted proteins | sample 2041371 | NCBI WGS metagenome assembly RCNG01 (sample SAMN09708227, study PRJNA481090) | Marine sediment metagenome, whole genome shotgun sequencing project. | biome: marine sediment; feature: ocean; material: sediment; isolation source: Sewage treatment plant 1 marine sediment (STP1) ... | reverse complement strand
GAGGAATCCATGTCTGAATGCACCTGTCCCCTTCAATAACTCCGTGCCTCTGTTCTCCGTATTACTTTTGTGCTTGGAAGGAGATCGAAATGAAGAAACTGATAAGTGTGGGAGTGATGCTGTTTATTCTTGGTGTGTCGCTGAACGCTCAGCAGGACATCATCGAGTTCGACAAGGAAAAGTGGCACCTCCAGGGCCAGGTGGTAGACCATCTCGGGCAGAAAAGCTTGAGGGGACGGGCCATCCTCAAGGACATGGAATTCGAAAACGGAGTCATCGAGGTGGACATGGCCTTTGACGGCGCCCGCTGCTTCGCCATGATCATGTTCCGCATCCAGCAGGGCACCAGCTACGAGAACTTCTACATCCGGCCCCACAAGAGCGGCCAGTATGACGCGCTCCAGTACCAGCCGGTCTACGGCGGTCTGGGAGGATGGCAGCTCTACAGCGGCGAGGGCAGCACGGCAGCGGCCGAGATCGCCCACAAGCGCTGGGTGCATGTCAAGCTCGAGGTATCTGGGACACAGGCCCGGGTCTACCTCGACCGCGCCGAAACACCGGCCCTCCTCATCCACGAGCTGAGGCGGGGCCCCGGCAAAGGGGGCATAGGGATCAGTGGCCCTCCGAACGAGCTGGCCCAGTTCGCCAACTTCAGCTTTCGCAGCGATGACAACCTGGTTTTCGATCCTCCCCCGCCTCCCATTCTGCATGCGGGGATGATGACAGAATGGGAACTGTCTCCGCCCCTCAAGGTCACGGAGATCGACCGGGAGACACACCCCGGACCCCAGGTCCTGGCCGAGACCGAATGGAAGAGTGTCACGGCCGATGCCTCCGGTCTGGTGGACCTCGCACCGCACGTGCGAAAAACGGGGAGCGCTCCGGAATGCGTCCTGGCCAGGTCCTTCATCGAGGCCGAGACAGAGGGCCTACAGAAGCTGACCTTTGGATACAGTGACGAGATCAGCATCTTCCTGAACGGAAAGGTCCTTTTCCGTGGAAACAGCGAGTTCCGGCGCCGGGACCCGGGATTTCACGGCATCGTGGGCCTGCACGACGCGGTCTTCCTCCCCCTTCAGAAAGGGAAAAACGAGCTCCTGCTCATGGTGACCGAGATCTTCGGCGGCTGGGGATTCATGTGCCAGCTGGGACCCATGCGGGGAGGGGCAGTCCATCTCCACGGTTCTGTCGAGTTTGGCTGGGAAGCCTCCTCGCGCCTGGCGGCCCCGGAATCTGCCTGCTATGATCCAGGATCCGACTCCATATTCATCTCCAATTTCGGCGCGGGCTACATCTCCAAGCTCAGCCTGGACGGGACGGTCCAAGAGCGGAAATGGGTCGCGGATATCGACAGGCCAACCGGCCTGGAAAGGGTCGGACCAAACCTGTACGCAGTGGAACGGCAGAACCTGGTCGAGATCGATATCACCACAGGGACTGTGACCAGCCGCTATCCCATTCCCGGTGCCGTCTTCCCCAACGATGTGGCTGCGGGGCGTTCCGGTGATCTCTTTATCTCCGATTCACAGAGGAGCGTTATCTACCGTTACCAGGACGGTACGATCGCGGTCTGGCTGGAGGACCACAGGCTGCCCAATCCCAACGGCCTGGCCTGGGACGGCAGCCGCCTGATCGTGGGCACCTCGGGAGACGGGAGCGTAAAGGCCGTCGACCTGGAGGATGGGAACATCAGCACCCTGCTGCGGTTGGGGAGCGGGGCGGTCATGGATGGCATCCAGGCCCTGGAAGACGGAAGCTACCTGATGGGAGACTGGAACGGCCGCATCTTCCGTGTTTCGGCCAACGGCGAACAGCTCGAGCTCATCAACACTCTGGATGCCAAGCTCACGCTGGCGGATTTTGAATACATCCCGGAAAAGGGCCTTCTGGTGATCCCGACCCTGTACGGGAACCGGGTTTTGGCCTACAAGCTGCAGGTCCCCTGAGCGAAACCGCTGCAGCTGCGCAGGAACGTCAGTCCTTCTTGATCGGCCATGCGCCGATCCGTACCGCCTCGGCTCGGATGGCGGGGATGTCAATGATCTCTTCCAGGAGGGCATCCGAGACCAGCTTCCATATCTCATCGGTTGTCAGGTCGTCGATCTTCGCCTTGCCCGCTGGGTCCGTTCCCGCGTCTCCGTCCGCATCCCGGAGCAGGTACAGGATCCGCGTGCGCCCCTTTCCCTCGCCTGGCGGACCCTTGACCCATCCGTCGCCGTCATGGTCGACATAGGGATCATTTTTCATGATGGTGGCCAGGTCGTGGAGCGGAGCCTTGATCTTCAGCTTCTGGTTCATGCGCTTGAGGATGAGGTTTGCTATGTGAGCATGCACGGTGTGTCCGGGATGCACACCATCGATGGAGAAGGAGCCTCCCCTCCCCCAGCTCCGGAAAAATTTGGTTCCCTCCACATTCAATCCCCTGTTGAAGAGATTGTTGAGCTTCTTCCCTGTCTTGATGAAGTGGACTCCGGGTTGGGTCTTGGCGATGCGGTTGAAGGCATCGATCCGGGCCCTTATCGCCTTGTATTCCCGGGAATCGGTCAGGGACAGCACGAGGTCATCTTCCTGCTGAAGGATCTGATCCATGGCCGAGGTTTCTCCGGTCTTTTGGAGGGCATACATGCAGAAGAACGTCAGGAGAGACACACGGCCCCCGAATTCCGGGACCTGATATCCGCCCCCGCTCAGGTAGTAGGCCAGGTCTGCGCGGTCGAACAGGTAGCCCACATCGCAGTAGTAGGGAAACGTGCAGAGGAAAATATCCGTGTTCGTCAGGTCCGCCTCGCTGTTCAGGCGGAGCATGACGTGGTCATACTGCGCGATGAAGTCCGCCTCATCGGTGAGGTTGCGCGAGATGTTGTCCGGTGAAAAAGGGGAGAACGAGACATCCCCATTGTTCCGGCCGTAGTCGAGCAGGAACTGCAGGCTGTAGTCGAGCTTGGATTTGATCTGAGTATAGGGGATCGGGAGGAACTCCGGGTTCCTGCCTCCCAGCCCCAATGCTGCCAGCCCCGAATCATTGTTACCCACCCAGAAACAGACGATGGCGGGCACGCCTGCGGCGCGGTTGTTGAGGTGCCAGATGAGGGCATCCAGCTGCGTCACGTCCTCACCTGCCCTCAGGTTGATGGGATAGAGCACCCTGTCGTGCATGTCCGTGAAAAGAGATGGCTCGGCCTTGTCGCACCGAAAATGAGACACCGGATCATTCGTTGCCGATCCGACACGCTTCCCATATTCCAGGCCTACCAGGGAGAACATGTCCTCCCCGTCCACGCCCAGGTTGGTGGGGACCTTGTTCGGATTCATGCGGACGCCCGTCTCAGACAGGAAGGGCTGCGCAAAGATGACCTTCCGGCCGGCCTTGCGGAGCTTGCTCCAGACCTGGTGCATGAAGCCCTTCTGGGTGTTGGCCTTGTGGTTGACCGCATCCATAGTCCCCTGCGACAGGCTGTCTCCGACGCCCAGAAACAGGACCTTGGCCCGAGCGGCCGCCTCCATGAGGACCTGGTCGTCGATGCCGCTCTCCTGCTCGTCCTGGGCCAGCCCCGCTCCTTGGCTCCCGAGTCCGAGGCATATGCAGCAGCAAAGGACGACGATCCGGACTGCTTTTCCTGGAAATGGGAAGGGCAATTGGCGCATGCGTGCCTCCTAGAACAGTATTCCACCGCAACACCTCTAATGTATGGGGAGGTCCAGTCAGTGTCAAGCGGCTGGGAGGCCGTTGGCAACGGGGCGCGGCCCGATGAGATCGGAGCCTTCCCCCGCTGGCGATGGCCAGCGCCGACCATCCCCTCCGGCGTGTGATCAGAGAGGCCACCCTAGGGCTCGTCCTTCAGAGGAGACATGAAACCCATATACCTTTCTGCGAGTGTCTTCATGTGGGGGCAGGTTACGATGCGCGCGTCCTTTCCGGAGAGAAAGCTGCCCCTGTCCTGCGCAATGTCTTCGGCCCGCTTGCGGACGGCAGCCGAGGGCTTTTCAAACCAGTGGAGCTTGATCTCCTGGCCTTTCATCAGCTTGTAGTCCCAGACGCCCTGGACCTGCCCGTCCACCAGGATCACGGATGTGGCGTTCCCGGTGCGGTCGATGACAAAGGGCTTTCGAGCAGGATCCAGCATGCGGCCCCGTTCCATGTATCCCATGAGCAGAGGATCCAGCAGCGGGAGGAGGTTGACCACCGGCCCCTCGAAGGGGGAGAGCGCAGCGATCTCCTCGCCCTGAGCTGTCAGGACCAGCAGGCCGCTCCCCAAGCCTTGAACCTCACATTCACAGAGCTCTGGAGCGATGTCTTTCAGAATCCCGTTGATGTCTCTACTAGGGAATCTAGTCCACCAGACGATATCCTTTTTCGTCACAGGGCCGAAGACCTCGAGATAGCGGCGGACCACCCAGGCCCGCGCCTCAGATTCAGTCACGCTGTGGAGATCGATATCCGGGAAATACGATGCCCAGGGATGGTAGACATGGAGGTTGCTCTTCCACCCCTTCCGCGGCAGGCCCCGCACGATGCGGCCCTCGTCACACATCATGTTGAGCACAGGAGATACGGGAAGACCCGGCTCCATCTCCTTCTTGACCTCCTGAGTGGTCATCCCGCCCCCAGCCAGAAGGGCCTCGATCCGGCCGCTCAACCGGGCATACTCCTTCGCGGTCAGGCCAAGGTACTCCAGCCAGACTTCCGCGCGCGGGAGCAAAAGGTTTTCCAGCGCGGCAAAAGCCAGGGGGAGGTGGGGCCTGGGAAGCACGTGTACGGTCTTGCGCACGAAGCGGACCTTGCCCAGGAGCCTGTCTTTTTCCAGGAGGTCTTCCAGCTCCTGCCTCTCGAAGGATGGCATGCGCTCCCGCAGGGACAGATACGGGCTGAGAGATTCTGTGGCGTGCAGCGCCACGATATCCTCCGTGACCGAGAGGACATCTTCCCCCCGGGAATCCGGCCGCAGCCGCTGCTTGTGCAGGAGCCAGCCCCTCAACTGTTCGAGGTCGAAGGACAAGTCCATAATCAAGCCTTTGTAGCCTTGAGGGCGGCCGAGATCAACGCGTTCCACACCGGAGCAAAAGGCGGAGCATAGGCGGAATCGAACCAGCCCAGGTCTTTGATGTCCATGCCCATGAACACGGCTACAGCCGCGGCATCGATGAACTGGGCGGCGTTTACCTCGCTGACGGCCGCGGCACCCAGCATGATCCCGGATTCGTCTTCACACACGACCTGGACCTTGGCCTGTTCGGCCCCCGGGTAGTAGCCGGCCTTGTCCAGCCGGGATGCGGAATAGCTGCGCGCTTGAAATCCCTCTTTTTCTGCCTCGCCCTGGCTCAGCCCGGTCTTGGCCAGAGAGAGTTCGAAGAACTTGAGGATCTGGGTGCCGACGATCCCGGGGAACTCGATGCTGCCGCCGGTCATGTTGATGCCCGCGATCCTCCCCATCTTGTTGGCCGTGGAGCCCAGAGGGAAATAGACGTTTCGGTCCAGGATGCGGTGAAAAACCGAAGCGCAGTCACCCGCAGCATAGATGTCCGGATCGCCCGTGCGGCCGTGCCGGTCCGTGATGATGGCCCCGTTCTTTTTCACGTTGAGGACCTCCCGGCAGAATCCTGTGGCCGGGGCAGTTCCCACCACCGAGAAGACCACATCCGCCTCGAACTCGGTGCCTTCTCCTGCGGACAGCACCAATTTTCCGCCGCGGCGCTCCAGCGCCTGGATCGTGGTCTCGCCAAAAAACTCGATCTCCTTCTCGCGGAGCTTGGCGGTCACGGCCTTATGGATCATGGGCGGCCACAGGAAGGCGGGCTCGGGCATGTTGTCGAACAATCGGACCCGGAGCCCCTTGCGGGACAGGGCCTCGGCCAGCTCCAATCCGACGTTGCCGGCGCCGATGATGGCGGCCGTCTTCGGCTTGTTCTCTTCCAGGAACTTGAGAACGCGCTCCAGATCTTCCACGGTGTGCAGGTTGAAGACTCCCTCGAGAGAATAATCGATGAAGGGAAGAAGGACAGGCTGTGCTCCCGTACCGATCATGAGCTTCCCATATGTCTCATGGTAGGCCTCGCCGGCTTCCAGGTCCTTGATCTCCACTCGGTGTTCCTTGGGGTATACAGCCGTCGCTTCTTGCCGGATGCGCACGGGAATCCCGCGAGTTTGAGAAAAACTCTCGGGCGTGTTGTGTATGAGCTTCCGAGGCGCGGGGATGTCTCCCGAGATCACATAAGGGATCCCGCAGGCGCTGTAGGAGATATACCTGCCTTTGCTTATAACCTTGATCTCCGCATCCGGTTTCCGGCGCTTGATCTGGACGGCGGCGGATAACCCCGCGGCATCCGCTCCCAGGATTAAAAAATCGACCATCGTCTCTCTCCTTTCTGTCGGATCCATGGCTGCGAAAATGGTGCCCCCCTACTGTAAGAAATGTCCTGCAACTTTGCAACTCCCCCCAGGAAATCATAGAGGGCAGCGGATACCGCCGACTCTTCCTAAATCCCCGGGAATAGGATATAGTAAAAAAACCATCGAGTCTTTTGAGGCTCTCCGGACAAGATCCGGCAGTGGGGAGAATGACATGCTCGATAAACTGGACCTCAGCAAAAAACTGACAAAAGCTGCGTACAAGGAGGCCATGGATCAGCTCGAGATCCAGGCCGGGCAGCTGCAGCGCGAGGTGCAGCGGCTGGGCATACCCGTAATCATCCTGTGCGAAGGTTGGGATGCAGCCGGCAAGGGCACCATGATCAACCGCCTGGCCCTTACCCTGGATTCGCGGGGATTTGTGGTCCTCCCCATCATGCCACCCAACCAGGAAGAACGCTTCCGCCCCTTCCTGTGGCGGTTCTGGACCAAGATCCCCCCTCGAGGGAGGATCACGATCTTCGACCGGAGCTGGTGTGGGCGCGTGCTGGAAGACCGCATCAACAAGACCGTAAAGAAGGCGGTATGGTCCAAGGCCTATGATGAGATTCTCTCCTTCGAACGCCAGCTCAGCAGCGACGGCTATCTGATCATCAAGTTCTTCTTCCACATCGATAAAAAGGTCCAAAAACGACGCTTTAAGGAACTGGAGGACAACCAGGCCACGCGCTGGAGAGTAACCAAGAGTGACTGGAAACACCACAATCAGTATGAGGAATACATCACGGCCTACGAAGACATGCTGACCAGGACCCACACCGAAGCCGCTCCCTGGACCATCGTGGAATCTCATGACCGCCGCTACGCCACGGTCAAGGTGTTCGAGACCTTTGTCCAGGAAGTTTCACAGAAAGTGAAGATATTGCAGCAGGACCAAGCCGGCACGAAATCTACGGAGGCCTCCACTCCGCAAGTCAAGCCATCTCCCGTATCCATCCTGGACAACGTGGAGCTCTCCGTCGCGCTGGATCGGGAGAAATACAACAAGAAACTCCGCCCTCTCCAGGAACGGATGCGGGAACTGGAACACGACATCTACCGGAAGCGCATCCCGGTGGTCGTGGTGTACCAGGGATGGGATGCGGCCGGCAAAGGCGGCAACATACGCCGTCTGGTGCAGCGCCTGGATCCCCGGGGTTATGAGGTCGTATCGATCGCGGCCCCCAACGAGATCGAGAAACAGCATCACTATCTCTGGAGGTTCTGGACAAGGTTTCCCAAGGCAGGTCATTTTGTGCTCTTCGACCGGTCCTGGTACGGGCGTGTCTTGGTCGAGCGCATCGAGGGCTTTTGCACCGAGGCGGAGTGGCGCAGGGCCTATTTCGAGATCAACGAGATGGAGGAACAGTGGGCGAATTTCGGTGCCGTGATCGTCAAATTCTGGCTTCACATAAGTGCCGAGGAGCAGCTTCGCCGCTTCGAAGCCCGTCAAGGGACGGCCCACAAACAGTGGAAGATCAACGAGGAAGACTGGCGCAACCGGGAAAAATGGGACCGCTACAAGGAGGCCGTGGATGAGATGCTCTACCGCACCAGCACGCACTTCGCCCCCTGGACCATCATCGCCGCCGAATCCAAGCTCAACGCCCGCATCCAGGCGATCCAGACCGTGGTCGACACCCTGGAATCCCGACTCTCCTGAGTTGCCATGAAAGATATCCGCATCCTGTACATCGAACACGATCCCGTTCAACGGAAGGACCTGACCGGGATTCTGAAGGGGAAGGGCTACAAGGTGACGGTTGCCGCATCCGGGCGGACAGGGCTCCGTCAGATCGAACGCAGGCGTTTCGACGTCGTGCTCTGCGACCTCGACATGCCTGATGTGGATGGGATCCGGGTGCTGGAGAAAACCAATAAGCTCCGGCCCAACCTCCCCTTTATCATGCTCTCTTCGAGCGCCTCTGTCCCGCAGGCGGTCCGCGCGATCCGCAAGGGAGCGGCCGATTTTGTGCTTGAGCCGCCCCACCCGGACAAGCTGGAGACCACCATCGACAACGCCGTCGAAAGATCCCAGCTACAGGCCAGGCTTAAGAGATCCGAGCAGGACCTCAAGGCGTTCGTGGAGAATGTCCCGGATATCCTGTATGAGCTCGGCCCCGGGGGGAAGTTTCAGAGCGTCAGCCCCTCGCTCGAAGCGAGCCTCGGGTACAAGCCGGAGGAACTACTGGGGCGGACCATACTCGAGATCATCCATCCCGAAGACCGGGACCGCGTCTCGCAGATCTTGCGAGAAAGCTTGAGGTCGAGCAAGGCGCTGCTGCGGATCATAGAATTCCGCATGCTTACAAAATCCGGAGAGGTCCGCCATTTCGAGATCCGCGGCCGAACCATCGTGGAAGGCGGGCATTTTGTGAGGGGCTATGGGATTGCCCGCGACATCACGGAACGCATCTCTTTTGAAAAGAAGCTGGAGCAAAGCCGCGACGAACTCCAGTCCATCATGGACTGTTCCCCCAACGGGATGCTCCTGGTCGATCCCAGCAACCGAGTGCTGACTGCCAACCATGCCATCGAGACCCTTTTCGGCATCCGGACCGAAGAAATCCTCGAGCGCTCCTATGACGTTTTTCTTAAAGCCATTCGACACTGTTTCGAGAACTTCGCTGATTTCATCAGGACCGGCGAAGAGGTCAAAGGATTGTATGAAAAGAGCCGCTATGAGTTCGATCTGTCCTGGACTGTGCAATTCGGGACCAAGCAGATCAAGCCCATGGAACGGATCCTCATCCCCTTTTCCGTCCCAGTCAAGGGCAGGGACGGGGAAAATCTGGGTATACTCTGGATCTACACCGACGTCACGAAGTTCAGGCACTCGATCGAGCAGCTCCACACCATCGTCAGCGCCTCTCCCCTGCCTGTCATAGTCAGCCGCATCCGCGATGGCAAGATCCTCTTTGTGAACGACCACCTCGTCTCACTGCTCGGTTATACGCGAAAGGACGTGGAGGAAAAATACACGGAAGACTTCCTCTTTCATCCCCAGGAGCGCCTCAGCCTGATCAAAAAGCTGAGGGAAGTGGGGCATTTTCACGACCGCGAAATCCAGGTCACCCGAAAGGACGGCACGACCACGTGGGTGCTGCTTTCCGCCGAGCTCACTCGGTTGGGGGAGGAAGAGGTCGCCATCACGGGGCTCTATGACATCAATGAGCGCCGGCAGATGGAGGAGGCCCTTCTATTCAACGAGCGCAAATATCGGGAGCTGGTGGAATATGCCCACAGCATCATCATGCGCTGGAATCCGGACGGCACCATCACTTTTTTCAATGAATTCGCCCAGTCTTTTTTCGGATACACGGAAAAGGAGATATTGGGCCGAAACGTGATGGAGACCATCGTCCCGGAAACGGACTCCACCGGACGCAACCTCCGGGAGATGATCGAAGACCTCGAGCGGCATCCGGAAAAATACATCAGCAACGAGAACGAGAACATCAAACGTGACGGAGACCGTGTCTGGATCTCCTGGACCAACAGGCCCATCTATGATGAGAGCGGTGCGCTCAAGGAGATCCTGAGCATCGGGAAGGACGAGACCGAGCGCAAGGCCGTGGAACATGCTCTCAACGAAACACAGAGTCAGCTCATCCAGGCTGACAAGATGGCCTCCCTGGGTCAGCTGGTGGCAGGAGTGGCTCATGAGATCAACACACCTATCGGAGCAGTCCACAGCATGCAGGACACCCTGTTCCGGACTCTCAGGCGGATGGAGGAAATGTGCGGGCAGTGTGAAGGAGGCGACGACCAGTACACAGAAAAAATGAAATCTTCCTTCAAGATAATTTCGGATGCCGAGCATGTCATCAATTCGGGGACGGAACGGGTCATCGATATCATAACCCGCCTTCGCAGCTTCGCCCGCCTGGATGAAGCAGAACTCAAGACGGTGGACATCCACAAGGGGATGGAAGATACTCTGGTGCTCATCCACAACGAGATCAAGCACCACATAATTCTGGTGAAAGACTACGGCCAGGTCCCTGCGGTCACCTGCTACCCCGGCCAGCTCAATCAGGTCTTCCTCAACCTCCTGATCAACGGGAAGCAGGCCATCCTGGCCCACAAGGAGAGAGGGACCATCACCATCAAGACCTCCAGCCGAAAGGACCGGGCCGTTATACAGTTCACCGATGACGGAGTTGGGATCCCCGAGGAAAACCTGCACAAGATCTTCGATCCCGGCTTCACGACCAAGGGTGTCGGTGTAGGCACCGGTTTGGGACTCTCCATCTGCTATCAGATCGTCAAAAATCACCGAGGAGAGATCCGGGCTGAAAGCTCTCCCGGCAAGGGATCGAGGTTCACCATCGAGATCCCTACCGATCTGGAAGATATCCTGGAGAGGGAGCGGGCAGAGAATTAAGACCCGACGCAGGATGCGATCATGATCCGATTCTTCAGGCGTCTCTTCGATCTGAACGAGGGGGAAGGTCTCAAGGCCTCCCTGATGTTCGGATATGGGATGCTGCTCATATCCGCAGTGATCATCCTGAAATCCGTGAGCAATTCCCTCTTCATCGACAGCCAGGGGGCCGAAAAACTCCCGTATGTCTTCATGGTCGTGGCCCTGCTCTCCGCGCTCGTCGCCTCCCTCTACAGCCGATACTCCGCTCGGATGCGTCTCGGCCGCCTGATCATGCTGAGCTTCGCCGTTTCGATCGCGTTCCTTGTCATATTCTGGCAGCTGCTCGGAGGGCAGCCCCCCCGGAGCTGGATCTTCTACGCCTTCTACACCTGGGTCGTGATCTTCAGCGTGATCACGGGGAGTCAGTTCTGGTTCCTGGCAAACGCGATCTATGACGCGCGGCAGGCCAAGCGGATCTTCGGCTTTATCGGGGCCGGATCCATAGTGGGAGGAATAGGCGGCGGGATCCTCACAAACCTGCTGGCTCCCCTCCTCGGAACACGGAACCTTCTCGTCATCGCCGCGGGGATCCTCTGTGCCTGCCTGCTGCTGGTGGCGTGGATACAAAACATGAGGGCACACGATCCGCATAAAAAGCGGAGGCGGTACAGGACCAGGGCGGCGGGGCCCAAGACCACGGACAACCCTCTGAAGCTCATTCTGAGCTCCAGGCACCTGACCTACCTGGCAGGCATCATCTGTGTCGGGGTCGTCGTGGCCAATCTGGCAGACTATCAGTTCCGGATCCTGGCCGAGCGGACCTTCGTGGAAAGCGATGCCCTGACGGGATTCTTCGGATTGATGCAGTCTATCGTCAATTTCGCGGCACTCGCCATCCAGTTCCTCCTCACCAGCCGTGTAATGAAACGTTTGGGAGTGACCGCGTCGCTGTTCTTCCTGCCCCTCGGGCTATTGGCCGGGGCAATCGGGGTTCTGATCTCGCCGGCACTCTGGTCCGCCATCCTCATCAAGCTCAGCGACGGCAGCTTCAAACATTCCATAAACCGGTCCGGCCTGGAACTGCTCTACCTGCCGATCCCGACCGAAATCAAGAAGCGGGCCAAAACGACTATCGATGTGGTCCTTAAAAACCTGGCCAAAGGCGCGGCCGGCTTCGCTCTGATCGGGCTGACCGTGTGGCTGGGGCTGAGCCTGCAGCACATCAGCCTGGTGCTGATCTTCCTGATCTTAGTATGGTGCACCCTGCTCCTCAGAATCAAACGTGAGTATGTCGACTCATTCCGTCACGCCATTGAAAAGCGCACCATCGATCTGGATGAGCAGCCCCTGAACCTGGAAGATGCCTCGCTTTTCTCAGGATTCGCCAAGGTCTTGGAGGGCTCCAGCGAGAGGCAGATCCTATACATCTTGGGCCTGCTGGAGAACGTGAAGAACAAGGAGCTGCTGCCCCACCTGGAGCGTTTGATCGGCCATCCCTCCTCCGAAGTGCGTGCCGCAGTACTTCGCATGTCCCTCAAGTATCCAGAAATCGATATCACAGCTGAATCCAGGAACCTGGTGGAAGATGAACGCATCGATGTACAGCGGGGGGCGATCTCTTATCTTTTCAAGACTTCAGATGACAAATTGGCAGCATTGAAGGGATTTCTGGCGCATCCCAATCCACGTGTCCGCGCAGCAGCCGTCCTGTGTGCCGCTCGTGAATGGAGAGAGAGCAAGGAATTTCGTAGGGAATTCGCTCTCAAGGAGACTGTGATCTCCCTGCTTCAGGGCGCAGGGGAAGGAACTGAGGGCTCTGAGCAGAAGACGTTCATCAAGGTCCAGGCTGCCCATGCGATCGGCCTGACCGGTGACAGGGAATTGAACGGGCTCCTCCACGGGCTCCTGCAGGATGAGGATCCGCGCGTCATAAAGGCTGCAGTGGACAGCATCGGACTCTCCCCTGATCCGGAGTTCCTGCCGTTCCTGTTCGAGAACCTGGACACGAGACACCTCCGCATGAGCATCCGGGAATGCCTGTCCGGCTATGGGCAAGACGTCATCGAGCCTCTTGCCGAGCTGCTCGGAGATGAGCAGCTGGACAGGAGGACGCGCCGGGCCATCCCCCCGGTCCTGGCGCTGATCGGATCGCAGAGATCCGTGGACCACCTGTGGGAGCAGCTGGAGAAGTGGGACCTCGCATTCCGCTATCATAACATCCGCGCCCTGAACAAGCTCCGCGTCGGTTTCCCCGACCTCAGGTTCGACCCCAATCTGATCAAGGCCCGCATCGTCGAAGAGATCGACCTCTACAGCCTGATGCTCAGTTCCTGGATGAGGCAGAACCTGATCCTGAGTCGGGAACAGACAGGCGCCCAAGAGGAAAATGATCCCCCCTTTAAGTCCCGACGGCTGCTGGTCCTGGCTTTGGAAGAAAGGCTGGCGGACTGCCTGGACCGTATCTTCCGCCTGCTTGGGCTCCGCTATCCACCCAAGGATATGCAGCACGCCTATCTGGGCCTCATGAGCAGCGTTTCCCGGTTCCGCGCCAATGCCATAGAATTCCTGGACAATGTGCTCGATTCCGATCTGAAGAGATCCCTGATCCCCATCGTGGAGAGCGCGCGGCCCGGGCTCCTGATAAATAGTGGGCAGCCGCTGCCCGCGCAGCTGCCCGAGGCTGAAGAATCCATCACAAACGTCCTTCAGGGAGATGATATCTGGCTGATCGCCTGCGCCATCTACTTGATCGCTGTGCACAGATACCGGAAGTTCGAGGAAAGCATCAGGCCGCTGCTCGAGGCGAAACATCCCCTGGTCCGAGAGACCGCTCGGCTTTGTATCCAGCACCTGGAGGCCTCGGGCGAGATTGACGCAAGGTAATTTTATGTGGTAATTTCAAAAGAGGGCGACACACATAAGGCAGGATAAACATGCTGACAACTGTAGAGAAGGTCCTGTTCCTGCAGGAGATCGACATCTTCGAATACACCTCGACCGAGGATCTTTCTCACATCGCTGCCATCACGGAAGAGAGCGAACTCCAAAAGGATGAGACCATCTTTCAGGAGGGGGACCTGCCGGACGCCATGTACATGGTCATCAGCGGACAGGTCCGGATGACCCGGGCCGGAGAGGAAGTGATGGTGGCCGGGTCCAAGGACGTCTTCGGCACCTGGGCCCTGTTCGACGACGAACCGCGCGTCGCAACGGCCACAACCCTCGAGGGCACGCGCATCCTCAGGATCGACAAGGAGGACTTCATAGATCTCCTGGCCGACTACGTCGCGATAACGCAGAGCATCCTAAAAACCATGGTAAAAAGACTGCGGAGACTGATGACCCGGATCAGCCGCTGAGCTTAGGAGCAAATATGACCGAATTAGAAAAGAACTCCACCATCGTCATCGTCGATGACGAGGAGATGGTGCTGACCAGCATCAACTCATTTCTGTCGCTTGAGACCACGTATACGGTCAAGACCTTCACCTCCGCCAAGGAAGCCTTGGTTTACATCGAAAAAGGGCCCGTCGACCTGGTCGTTTCAGACTACCTGATGCCGGAAATGGACGGGATCAGTTTCCTCGCCGCGGTAAGGGATCTCCGGCCTGAGGTCCCGCGGATCATACTCACGGGTTACGCGGACAAGGAAAATGCCATCAAGGCCATAAACAGCGTGGGACTGTTCCAGTACATCGAAAAACCCTGGGATAACGACGACATCCTGATCATATTCCGCAACGGACTGGAAAAACAGAAACTCATGAAGCGCCTGAACAATAAGATCCAAGAGATCAACCTGGCCTATGGCGAGCTGCAGGATCTGCAGCGGGAGATCGTAAAGACGTTCGTCTAGAACCTGACGGTCACGCCCGCGGTCGCGTTCAGGCCTGAGATCGTGGGCTGACTGCCGGATTTGGGGATGTTTACGTATCGTGCATCCAGACGCAGTCCCACCGTACGGCCCAGCACAAATTCGACTCCCCCGCCCAGGTTCCAAACGAAGTGAGTATTCTTATCCGGAGGCGCGAGCTCGAAGTCATAGCCCAGCTCCGTCTTGTAGAACTTCGAATCCACATCGACCAGGGTGTCGAATCCGGCGCCTCCAACCAGGTAAGGCCGCACGCTTCCCCGCAGGATCTGGTAGAGGATGTTGAAGGTGATGGAGTAGTGTCGGGAAGAGTCGATCTTGACCGTGTCCAAATCGGAGGGATCGGTAAGGGTGACCTCGGTGCTGCCGTAGTAGCGTGCATCCAGCTCCAGTCCGAAGCCCTTTCCCAGCAGATATCCGACACCTGCGCCAAAAACGGAGGTCGAATGGGCGGGGGTCAGGGGGAAGTCATTGGCACCCTGCTCATAATCGCATTCACAGCCATACTCCAAGATGCGGTTCAGGCTGCCGAACAGGTGAAAAGATATCCGGGCGGGATCCTGCTGCCCCGACAACAGCCCCGGGAGGCTGAGGACAAGCAGCAGTACCAGTGACAGAATGATGCTTTTATGTGTTTTCATAGGGCCTCCTTTTCCATTCCAATTGTCGGGCCTGGCCCGCTAGTTGTCAATCCCTAATTTCCCGATTCCCCCTGGTTTACTCCCCCTTGGCTGCTGCACCGTAGAAGACGGCATTGAAGAGAAACCGGAAAGATCCATGGGACTGTGAGCGGTACTGGGCCGGGAATCCGATGAGGATCACACGCCCCTTTCCGAACGGGACATCCAGCAGGGCGCTCCGGTTGAAAAGGAGTTCCTCCCCCGTCACCCAACCGCTCTCTAGCGTATGGGCTGGATAGCGGAGCACACTGTGTCCCTCTCCCGCGGCAAACACAGGGCTGCGCCGGAAAAAGATGGAGGCGCCACGGCCGTAGCCGAACGCGATGGGATGGGTCGTATCGGGGATGACACTGAGCAGGGATCCCGGGATGAAAAATTCCTGGCGCGGCTTCCCGGCAGCCACATTCTCCACTCCCAGGTTCAGGCTCCTCAGTGCAAAATCTGCGGCGGAGTTGAGTGTGATGAGCGCTCCACCTCCCTGGATGAAGGACCGGATGTTCTTGATCCCCACGTCACCGATCCCCCCCGTGTATTCCTCCGGCAGGGAACCCTCTCGGAGGCCGTTCACGATCGCGCTGTTGGACATATCGGGCAGGATGATCACATCGAAATCCTTGTCCAGCCCGCCTTTCCGGATCTCTCTGTTGGTGATGCTCTGAAAGGGAAACTCGAACTGTTCCAGGACAAACCGGGTCCAGCCCTCATCCATGGATGCGGTCCAGCTCTTGTAGACTCCCAGTCGGGGGGGATGGATCCTGTAGGAGGGCACTCCGGGTTGGGCAGCGAGGGCCGTGAAGTTGACATACAGGTCCTGACTGATGGCGTTCAGCTCCACCAGAATCCTGGGCTCATTCCGCACCAGCATGGTACCCGCCGGCCAAGTGCGGCCGGCTGCTTCGAACTCTTCCGCGCTCCAATGGACCGTCTTCCCAGACTTCAGGAGCCGGTTGAGCGCCACGATGTCGTCATTGGAGGCGTGTCCCCAGGCATATCCATAGGCATCGGTCGTGGTAGTTACCCGGCCCTTGGGTTTGGGGATGGACCGGAGCAGGCGCGTGTCTGCCTGGAAGGCCTTGTCCACCTTGACGGCATCCACACCCATGAGGAGGGGCAGCGTGTGCCCCACGACATCGTAGGGTGTTTTCAGGGGGCCGCCCGGCGTATCCCGGATCTCGGGATAGACCTGCCGCTCTAGAAGGGTCTTGGCAAAGCCGCCGAAGGGTTGAGCCAAAAACACGACATAGGTTCCCGTGGGATACCCATGCCCGCCCGCGGTGAACGCGGCTTCTGCCTGATGGACTTCCACATCGCCCATCTTCAGGATGTTCAGCATCTTTATCGCGGTCGCGAGGTCCCGCTGCTCCTGCGGGATCACGTACGCATAGGGAAGGTCCGTCCGGTCGACCGCCTTGACAAAGATGCGGGAATAGTTGCGGACCCAGCTCTCGCGCAGCCCGGCCGCATTGGTCAGGGCCGCCTTGGCCGCGGCATAGTCATAGGCTACGATGTCGCCCAAGGTCCACCGACCCCCCATCCAGGGCATGGGCATGCGGACCGACTCCTGTTTGACATCGGCACGCAGACTGTCGGGGGAGACCGTGATGGGTGTCGCGACGCGGACGCTGGCGGCCTCGGTCAGGATCCGGATCCCTCCGTGGTAGTGATGATAGGCGCGTGCGGGAGTCCAGGCGTCAAAACCGGTGCTGTGCATCACTCCGGCCTTGCCCTGGGCCGTGAGCTCGCTGGCCATGAAGGTCCCCATCATGCCCACCTGCTGGCGCAGGATGGGATCGATGTTGGGCTCGTAGGGATCGACGAAGGGGGGGACGAAAAGCCTGGCTCCTGTGCTCCCCATCTGGTGCATGTCCACGATGACATGGGGGTGCCAGGTGTTGTGCACCTGGATGGTGAGCTGGGTTTCCACCTGGGTAAACATGAACCAGTCCCGGTTGTTATCGTGCCCCACATATTTGTGGTAGAGCCAGGGCATGCGGCTCCCTTCGAACTCGGTGCCCAGATGCTTCCGGTACCAGTCTACCACCATTTTGATCCCATCCGGATTGTGCATGGGAGTCAGGAGGAGGACGACATTGTCCAGAATGCGGAGCACATCCGGCTCGTTTCCGGAGGCCAGGTCATAGGCCAGCTGCATGGACATCTGGCTGGCCCCGACCTCGGTGGCATGGATCGAACAGTTGATCATCACGACCGCACGGCCCTCCCGGATCAAGCCCTCAGCCTCATCCCGGCCCAGGCTGCGCGGATCGGCCAGCCTCTGCTGGATCCCGCTGTATTTATCGAGATCCCGGTGATTCGCCTCAGACGTGATGATGGCCACGATGAAGGGATTCCCTTCCGTGGTTTTACCCACTTCGTCAACCACGACACGCCCGCTGGCCCGGCCGAGTCTCTGAAAATATTCGATGATCTGATCCATGTCCGCCAGCTTACGGTCCGTCCCGGGTGCGAAGCCCAGGAATTCCTCCGGCGATGCTACCTGGGCCTCCAGGGCCCCGGCCAGCAGGAATATGACCGCTCCAAGGACACACAACAACAATCGGCTGATTCTGTTCACGTCTCCTCCTCTCCCTCGCTATTTCCCTCTATACTCTACACCTTTGGTGATCCAATCCGGGCCGGGTTCTCCCTTGAGATAGTGATCGAAGTACTCCTTCATTTTCTTGAACCAGTCGAGCTTGTTGGGATACTTCTGCGGGTGGTGCGGCTCCCCCCTGTACTGCAGGAATATGCAGTCCTTGCCGAATCGGCGCAGGGCCAGATAGAGCTCGATCGACTGGTACCAGGGAACGGCTCCATCCTCGTCACCGTGTATGATCAGGAGGGGCGTATTGATCCGGTCGGCAAAAAACACGGGCGAGTTGTCGATGTAGAGGTCGCGGCGCTCCCAGAGGGTCGCCCCGATCCGGCTCTGGGACTGCTCGTACTGGAACTGCCGGGCCATCCCTGAGGCCCAGCGGATCCCGCTGTAGGCGCTGGTCATGTTGGAGACCGGCGCGCCTGCGACGGCACACTTGAATATATCAGTCTGCGTGATCACGAAGGCGGTCTGGTATCCGCTCCAGGAGTGCCCGTGAAGACCGATCGCATCGGGATCGGCGATACCCATATCGACAAGTTTCTGTACACCCGGCACCAGGCACTTGGTGGCGGAAAATCCGGGAAGCCCCACGGCAAACCGGATGTCAGGAAGAAAGACCGCATAGCCGTTGCTGGCATAGAAGGGGAAGTTCGGCCTGTGGTTGATGACGGTCTGGTTGAATTCATAGACCCGCTGCGAGAAGAAGCGGTAATAGTAGACGACTACGGGGTATCTCTTTCCGGCTTCATAGTTGCCGGGTTTGATCAATACACCCTGCAGCGGGATCCCGTCCACGCTCTCCCACTCCACGAGTTCAGCGCTACCCCAGGCGAACTCTTCCATCTGCGGATTTGCGTCAGAGACCTTGTGCGCGTCTGCAAAGTCGAGGCCGCTCACCCAGAGATCCGGGAACTCTTCGTAGCTCTCACGAGTGTACAGCATTGCATCCGCTCCCTTGGCCTTGGCCAGGAAACGGAACTTTTTTTTCTCCTCCAGGAGAGGCTTCGGATCTGCTCCCGCTGTTGAACCGGAATAGAAACCCCAGTGTTTGTCATGGTTGTGGAAGGCGGACAGCAGGAGCTTCTCCCCTGCTTCGAAATGGTCCTTCTCGCGGTCAGTCTGGATGATGCGGAACGTGGTATTCCCCTGCCGGCCGCTGCCGGCGGTGATGTTTACGGGATCTCCTCCCCGGGTCGAAAAACTCCAGACATCATACTTGTCATAGATCAGAACCGCGCTGTCGTCCTGCATCCAGCCGGCCGCTCCATAGGAAGGCACGCTGGAGGGATAGTCATGATCTTCATTCTGGAACGGGATGTCTAGATCCTCAGTCAGAGAACGTGTCTTTTTCGAACGGCGGTCATAGAGGTACCAATGCTCCGCCCGATAATAAGCAACGAAGCGTCCCTGCGGGGAGAGCGAGCTGCGGTCTTCGAGCTCGGCGGCAACCAGGGTGCGTGTTCCCTTCTTCAAGTCGACCAGATAGAGGTCGTTGACGCTTCCATACCAGGTGACCATCTTGCGGTAGGGCGCGTCCAGGAAGCCGAGAGCCACGTCAGGATTCTCCCCTGGCTGAACCCGGGGCATGTCCTCATCCGCCAGGGCCACTATCTTGCGAGAATCCGTGTGGTACACCGCGGGATAGGTCCGGTCCTTGACCTGGCGCCACCTGACCTTCTGCTGAGGATTGATCTGGGGATCGTTCCAGTGCCAGACATCCACTTCGCTCTGGGAGAGAATCAGGTCTTCGGCAAACAGATCCCCCTCTTCCTCGATCTCTCTCTCCGGCTCCTTGGCTTTTTCCCGCAGTGCCGAGGGCTTGAACCCAAAAAACAGCCGGCGGCCGTCTTTGCTCCAGCTCAGGCGATTCGTTTCCGGAAGATACCAGCCTTCAGGGGCGTGATTATCGAAGACGGCCTGCGCCAGTTTGTCGGCAGCGCCGTCCCAGATCCAAATGGAAGCGTCCTGATCGGCGAGGCCATCGAGAGGAAGAGTAGCCGCCATGAATGCCAGCCGGCTTCCGGTCTTCGCCCATGTGATCTGGGAGATGTGCGCCATCTCCTTTTGTAGTATGGAATGCCGAGACCAGCCTTCCTCACCCAGCCTGATGTGGTAGAGGCCGTTGCCCTGTCCCTCGAGATCCGCGACAGCAAAGGCCAGGAAGCGGGACGAATTGTCGAAGGCGAAGTGGAGGACGTGCGGGATCTGGATCTCCTCACCTGTGGTCAGTTCGATGAGGATCAGGTGGCTGCCCACAACCTTGGGCTGAGGCTTTTTCTCTTCCGGTTTCTCTTCTTTTTCATCGGGTGCGGGCTTCTTTTCCGCTGGTTTTTTATCGTCCGCCTTAAAATGATGGAAGGCCAGCCAGCGAGAATCATCCGAGAACGCGAAGGCCTGCACCTTGGCAAACTCTTGGATCTCACCCGAACTCAAGTCCAGAAGCGCCAATCCCGATTGGGGCTTGTCTTTCTTCGCCTTGGCCGACTCCAGGGCACCGGGACGGACGATCGCCGCGGCCCAGCCTGCTCCCTTGTCAAATATCGGCCGTGTTCCCCTGGGGATGCTGTATTGTGTGCCGTCCTTCACATGCCTGACGATCACCTCCCCATCTCCCCGATCAGACTGCAGGGCGTAGGCCACCCAGAGGCCGTCCTCCGAGATCACCGGGGTCCGGATCTCCCGGAACCGCATGAGGTCCTGGTAGGTGAGTGCCTTTTCTCCGGCACCCCAGGCCCCAGAAACCAGGCCCACTGACAGCAATACGAGGGTAATCAGGGTAAACCTCAGGTATGATCTCTTTCTCATTGGATCCCTCCCGATCGATAGATCACCGCCGGCTCACGCGAGGCAGAGCGGCAGGTGCTTTTGGAATGTCTGTTTCGTCTCAAGCCCATGGAAATGTAGAGAAGGTGTTTATATCACAGACCCTCGTGCATAGGCAACAGCGCGAGGACTGTGTCAGGTACAGCGATCATTCGAAGATTCCCTGGGGCAGCCTCCCGACGATTTTCCTTCCGTCTGAGCCCATGGGGTGGTTGGGTGGGTCCCCGGCGAAAACAGATAGAAGTAAGCCCCCATTGCGCTCTTCCTTCAATTTCTCTATCATGAACCCGACCCAATGAACGTGAATAATCCAGGCGGATAAGCAGTAATCCAAGTGAGTGAAATGAAGCGGCCGGCTCGGGATTTTTATGAAGTACAGCGCACGCAGTGGCGCAAGAGCCTGTTTCTGTTTCTGGTCCTGGTCGTTTTCTACTGCGCTGCGGTCGCGATCGTGGCCGTCGTCGTTCTCGTATGCCTTGGGCTTTTTTTCCCCTCAGCCTCGTTTCCCCTGGCCAACCGCCTTACCACGCTCCTTTGGATCGTCCTCCTGGCCGCCGTGGCGATCGCGGGCTTTCACATTTGGGACGCGCGCCGTTTCGGCGCTTCGTTCATACGGAAGCGGCTCCAGGCCCACGAACCCGATCCCCAGGACCGGTATCACAAGCAGTACGCCAACACCGTGGAGGAGATCCGGATCGCCAGCGGGCTGCCAAAGGTAAATCCCTATATCATTCCGGTATTCGCCATCAACTCCATGGCCCTGATCGAGAGGGATAACACGCCCAGTATAATCGTGACCGAGGGGATGCTGGCGGAATTCACCCGGGACGAGCTCCAGGCCGTCGTGGCCCACGAACTGGCCCACATCATCCGCGGCGACACCTTCTACGTCACTCTGGTCTGTTCGCTGGCCAATTTCTTCGAGAGGCTGCGCCAGGCCATGGAGCCGGAACATACTCCCCACCCAATCGGGGCCAGGGCCGGACCCGGCTACCAGGGGGGGCAGATACTGGTCCTCCTGGCCGCCTCGTTTTCCGGCCTGCTCATGCACTTCCTGAGCACCCTGATCAGCCGGCAGAGGGAGATCCTGGCCGATGCTGCTGCGGTGGAGTTCAGCCGCAATCCGGCTGCGCTGGCCAGGGCCATCTACAAGGCCCATCTCAAAAACTCCTTCGTGGGAGATTTCAACCTGACCTATGCCCCCCTGTTCATCGTCCCCCCGGAATCGAAGGAACTCGCGGAAGGATTTCTTGGCCGCATCTTCAGCTCCCATCCTCCGCTGCTCAAGCGGATCCGGCTGCTGGCGGAGATGATCCCGACGTCGCCCGGCAAGATAATGCGCGATGTACACGCAGGCCGGAAACAGAGGGAAAAAGCCCGCATGATGCTCCTGGCCCAGGAGGAAACCGATCCGGCGGAAGCTGATGCTGGCCGGGAAACGATGGAAGAATCCCCGGCTCAAGGTCAGATCTGGTCGATCCGGGACGCCAAGGGCGACTGGCAGGGACCCTTCGCACTGGAAGAGGTCGTCAACCTCCCCTATTTTTCCCTCGGCATCTGGATGAAGAACCTGCAGGAAAAGGTCCAAGCCCCGGCGCGGGAGTTCCCGCAGCTGCGGCTGGGGCTTCGCAGTCTGTACCAGAAGAAGCACACGAACCCGAAGCGCCAGAACCGGTGTCCCCGCTGCCGGGTTCTCCTGCGGGATGGTTTCTACGAAGGCGTTGCCATCAAGGACTGCCCGGACTGTGGAGGGAAGCTGGTCGACGCCGCCCTGACCGACCGCATCGTCGCCCGCAAGGAAGTGTCCTTCTCCGACCGACTGATCCAAAAGGCCCGTGTCTTCGAAGACGAATTCATGCAGAGCCCCTCCCGGACGCGCAAGCTCACCATGGAAACGCCCTCCAAGCTCTTTTGCCCGGAGTGCGGGCACAAGCTGCTGCCGCGGCCGTACAACTATCAGTACGTGGTGCCGGTGGACAAGTGCCTCTCCTGCTATAAGATCTGGTTCGATCCCGACGAGCTCGAGATCCTGCAGATCCTCATCGAAAAGCTCTGATCAGTCCCCCTCCGAATGCGCATGGATCAGGATATTCAGGTAGTCGTCCCTGCCTGCTTCCCTGGCATTGGAGGAATTGGAATTGTTGGTGAAGGATTTCTCCGCGATCTCGGGGAAGCGATCTTCGGGGACACCGAGGTCCCGGAACCGGGGGATCCCGATTTCAGCGGACAGCTGCCTGACCTCCTGGATCAAGAGCCGAGCCATGTCCTCCGGACTCCCCTCTTCCAGGCCGACCGCGCGGGCCAATTCCGCATACCGTTCGGCGGCGGCCGGAAGATTGAACTCCATGACATAGGGGAGGAGCACGGCATTGGCCACACCGTGCGGGGTGTCCAGGAGTGCGCCCACGGACTCGGAGAGGCAGTGGACCCCGCCCACATCGCTGTTGCCGAAAGCGAGGCCTGCCAGGAGACTGGCCTTCATCGCGCCATCGCGGGCCTCTCCATCCTGTCGGATATCCGCGCAGGCACGCTTGAGATAGCGGAAGCTCATCTGTACGGCTTGTACGGCAAACACATCCGTCACAAAGGTAGCGGGCTTGACCGTATAGGCCTCGATGGCATGCACCAGGGCATCCATACCGGTAGAGGCGACCAGAGCGGCGGGCAGTGAAGACAGGAGGTCCGGGTCGACCAGGGCCACAGCCGGGAACATGGCCGGGCCTTTGATGCTCATCTTGAAGCGGCGGCCGGTGTGCGTGATGACCGCCACCCAGGTGACCTCCGATCCGGTCCCGCAGGTCGTGGGGATGGCGATGACCGGGAGCGGCGGGACCATGTACAGTCCCCGTCCCTCGTAATCTTCGATGCGGCCCGGATTCGTGGCCAGGAGCGCGATCGCCTTGGCCGCGTCCAGGGCGCTCCCCCCTCCCAGCCCCACAACCAGTTTGGCCTCCATATCTCGGGCCAGAGCACCGGCCCGATCCACCGTGGAATGGCGCGGGTTCGGTTCGATCTCTTCGAAGACGGTCGCTCCGGGCAGCAGATCTTCAATTCGCTGAGTGATCCCGGCCGCACGAATACCCGCATCACTGATCAGGAGGACCTTTTCCGGAGGGACTGCCGCAGGCAGGTGATCCGGCAGCAGGCGCAGGGCATCCGGGCCGTAAACGATCCGGGTTGGGTTGAAGAAGCGGGAGATCATAATGCCCACCACAGGGATTTTGTATTCATATCCGTCTCCACTCACTCAAGGTCGTGCCTGCGGCCGCATTGCAGGCGGCCCACTTTATGTTAGAATATGGATATAAAAAGTAAAGGAATATTTGGTATTGCGATCGATTCGGAGCGCCAGGATGAGTACCCAGGCTCTGCTGCTCTGGCTGGTCCTGGTTCCCGGCCTGGCCCAGCAGAACACTCGGGACCTTCAGATATCCCCTTCCACCCCGGCCGAGATCGCAGGAGAGATCCTGTCCCTCATGAATCACACTCGATCCGAACACGGGCTCACTCCGCTCCTCAGAGAATCGGTTCTCGAGGAGATAGCAAAGGGACACAGGAATAACATCCTGAACGGCGAATTCGACAGGGTGGGGGTCGCTGTCGTGCTGGTGGAGGGGGACGGGTACTATGTCACCCAGGATTTCATTCGCTCCCGGGGACCTGGGCTGGGAGTCGAAAAGCTGGAAGAGCACGTGCTGGAGTTCGAAGAGCAAACCCGGGAGAGGATCGACCTGCTCAGGCAGGGGAAGGGGCTCGCCCCCTTCGTCTATCTGAAGGAAGCGGACGCCCTGGCTAGAGAGCATCTCGAACGGCGCGCCGCGGGCCTCCCTCCCCCCGTCCTTCCCCTCGCCTACCGCGGGATACACATCCTCTATGTCTTTATCAACTCCCCTTCGCTGGAAAAGGCAGAAACAGAGTTCGAACAGATGACACAGCCCCATACCCACTCGGGAGGCATGGGGGTCCGATTCTCCCGCAGCGACGTGGCTCCGGGGGGATCCTATGACTTCGCTTTCATCCTCTTCCTGGAACAGAACTATGCTGCGATGAGCACCCAGGAGCACACCGCCCTCATCGGGGATCAGATCACGCTCCTTCGCACAGACCGAGGCTTGGGAGCGATCCCGCTCGATCGCGAGCTGTCCGAAGGTGCCCTTCAGATATCCCGCAGCATGCGAGATCGGGAGGGAGAAACGGCGGTCATCCCGGGACAACTCGCTGGCTATCGGATCGAGTCCTATATCACATCCAATCCGCTCGATATTCCGGCCGAGATCGCCTCGCAGATCACGGTTCCCGGGATCCGCAGGCTGGGCCTGGGGGTTGTGTTCCATCCCGACGGCGACCTGCCCACCAGCCGCTTCTGGGTCACCCTGGTGTTCCGGTAAGATTGCTATTGGCGGGATTATCTGCTACATTGTTTTTTCGGTTTCCTGTCAAGAATTAGGAGGTCACGATGCTGAAAAATCTGATATCCGGCGCCCTCGCGGCGGCCTTGATCCTGGCCCTTCCCCTGGGTGCTTCCGCACAGGGGGATACCATCGAAGTCATCATGAAGACTTCGCTGGGCGACCTGGTGATCGAGCTCTACCCCGACAAGGCTCCCATCTCCGTCAAGAACTTCCTCACCTACGTGGATGAGGAATTCTATGACGGCACCATATTCCATCGGGTCATGAAGGACTTCATGATCCAGGGAGGCGGCTGGACACCTGAGTTCACGCAGAAGCCCGTGTACGATACGATCCGGAACGAGGCGGACAACGGCTTAAAAAACGTGCAATACACCATAGCCATGGGACGCAGGACGGAACCCCACAGTGCCAGCGCCCAGTTCTACATCAACCACATCGACAACCCCGGCCTCGACCATACGGCCAAGACCGAGGACGGCTGGGGCTACTGTGTGTTCGGCAAGGTGATACAGGGCACAGACGTCGTGGAAGCCATCGCCAAGGCAAAGGTCCAGACAAAGAACAACATGCAGAACGTACCCCGCCAGACCATCAATATCGTCTCCATCCGGCGGAAATAGCAGCCCCCCGCATACGTGCAGTCACGTGGCCGACTGGATATTCGCGTTTTTCCATCTCTTCCTGCTGATCGGTGTGATCGGCTATGCATTCTACTCACTCATTGTCTACGGGAATTTTGACCGTTTTGCCCTGATCATGGGCTGCCTCGCGATCTATTATTTCTTCGTTCTGCACAAGCCGGTCCTGCGCGAGATCGAGCGGCGAAAAAAACTCAAAGGGAACGGGGGGGATAACCCATCGACTTGATCGAGCGGTCCATCCGGTTCCTGGCGGATCTCGTCTGGGGACCCCAGACCACGATCCTCATTCTGGGAGCGGGGCTTTTCCTGTCCATCCGCCTGCGCTTCGTCCACCTGCGCAGGCTCGGCCTCCAGTTCCGCCTGTTCGCCAGCCGCAAGGACTACGGGGAAGGCGGTGCTCCCAGCACCGGCGATATCTCTCCCTTCCAGGCACTTACCACTTCCCTGGCCACGGTGGTGGGCAACGGCAACATCGCCGGGGTCTGCACCTCCATCGCGATGGGAGGGCCGGGCGCGGTGTTCTGGATGTGGATCCTCGCCGCCCTGGGCATGGCCACCAAGATGGTCGAGGCCATACTGGGCCACAGGTTCCGCACGATCCTGCCCGATGGAACGGTCGCCGGCGGGCCCATGTACTACCTGCGGGACGGGCTGCACCTGCCCTGGCTGGCCGGGGCCTACGCGCTGTTCATGGCCGGCAAGGCCACTTTCGCCACCACCATCATCCAGTCCAATTCCATTGCCGTGGCCCTGAAGTCCGAGCTGAACCTCCAGCCCTGGCTGGCCGGACTGGGGCTGGCCATCCTCACCTGGATGGTCATCGTGGGCGGGATCCGGTCCATCGGGAAGGTGACCGAATACCTGAGCCCCATCATGGTCGTCTTCTACATCTTCGGGGGGCTTTTCACCATCATCTACTTCGCAGACCGTATACCGGACGCGCTGCACCTGATCTTTATCGGAGCCTTCAAGCCTTCAGCACTGGGCGGAGGCATGGTGGGCGTGACCGTGGCCCGGGCCATCCGATACGGCATGGCGCGCGGCACCTATTCCAACGAGGCTGGCACCGGAACGGCCGCAGTCCTGCACGCCCCCTCCCGCACAGCAGAACCGGCCCGGCAGGGTTTCCTGGGGGCCCTGGATGTCTTCATCGACACCATGGTCATCTGCACCATCACGGCCCTGGCGGTGCTGACCTCGGGTGCCTGGACCCACGGCACCAGCACGGAGATGACGGCCAACGCCTTCAACCTCGCCCTCCCCACGGTGGGGGGGATCATCGTAGCGGCCAGCTCCTTCCTCTTCGGCTACTCCAGCCTGATCGCCGTGTCCTATTACGGCAAGATCGCACTGAGCTTCCTCCTGGGGCCCTGGATCCGCAAACCCTACGACTGGATCTACTGCCTGTTCATCGTCCTCGGCTCCGTCCTTGAAGTGGAGGTGGCCTGGTCCGTGGGTGACATGGCCAACGGCCTCATGGCCCTCACCAACTTGGTGGGTGTCGTGGGGCTCTCCGGCCTGGCCGCTCGGTCGGTGCACCTCTATTTGCAAAAACTCAAGAGTCCGGATACACTCGTCCCTTCATAAGGAGGCCCACAGTGAATAAGATCTCATCTCGAACCGGAATCATCCTGGCCCTCGCCGCCGCCAGTGTCCTGCTGGCCGGAGCGCAGCTGAAGGACACGGACCTCTCTCGCGGATACGACTCCATCCGGGAGGCAGAGGTCTACGACTATGTGAAGACCATGGCCCTGCCCCGATTCGCCGGGCGCCACACGGGCCATGAGGGGTATACAGAGGCCGCCAAGTGGGCGGCCGGCAAGTTCAAGGAATGGGGGCTCAAGCCCCTGAGCCAGGAGGAAGGCTATCTGCAGGCCTACCCCTCCCCCTATGTCATCGTTGACAAGGCGTCCATGGCCCTGCTCGTGCCGGATAGCAAGGAACCTCTGGAGCTCAAACCGGAGACGGATTTCCTCCCCATGCTGGCCAGCGATTCGGGTGACAACACCGCGGGCTGTGTCTTCGCCGGCTGGGGCATCCACGCACCGGACCTGGGCTATGACGACTACGCCGGCATCGATGTCACGGGCAAGTTCGTCCTCTGCTTCCGCGGAGTCCCGGACCGGGCGGACAGCCGCCTCACTCCCCATGATCACCACCGCCACCGCATGCAGACCGCCAAGGACAAGGGAGCCCTGGGTTTGTTCTACATCTACGCCAGTCCCCTGGCCAACCCTAACATGGACCTGATCGAGGGATTTACTCCCGCCATCATCAGCGAGAAGGTGGCCGACAAGATCCTGGCCGAAAAAGACCTCAAGTCCGCCGACCTGCGTCGGGACCTGCAGAGCAGCAAGCGGCCCAACTCCTTCCCCCTCTCGGCCAAGATCCAATTCCGAGTGCAGTCGCGCAACTTCCCCGAGGGCATCGGCTACAACGTTGTCGGATATGTGGAGGGCTCGGATCCAGAGCTCAGGAAAGAATGCCTGGTCTACGGGGGGCACTTCGACCACTGCGGTCAGCACATGGGACTGCTCTTCCCGGGTGCCAACGACAATGCCAGCGGAAGCGCCGTGGTCATGGAGGTCGCCGAGGCCTTTTCCAGGCTCAAGAAGCAGCCCAAGCGCTCGGTGGCATTCGTACTCTTCGGGGGCGAAGAGATGGGCCTCCAGGGTTCCACCTATTTCGTGGGACACATCCCCGCCGCATTTACGCGCGTGGATTCCATGTTCAACTTCGACATGGTGGGCGAGGGGGACGGCGTGGGCTGCAGCCTGAGTCCAGAGCCCGAGGCCCTGAAGCTGGCCCTGGACAAGGCCGATGAGCGAGTGGACATATTGAGCCGAACGAGGTTCTTCCGCGGTGTGGGGGTCAGGGGATCGGACTTCGCGCCTTTCTATCAGGAAGGCATTCCCTGCATCTCCTTCGCCTCAAACGGGCCACACCTGGCCTACCACCTGAGCGGCGACACCATCTACCGCGTGAATCCCGACATCATGGCCGACACGGCTCGGCTGGCATTCCTGGCCGGGGCCTATCTGGCCGACCGCTGATCCGGTTGAGTTGGCCGGCGCGAGCCGGGCTCGATAAACTCGTCAAAAAAAAGGCCCGGCTCACGGCCGGGCCTCACTGTCTCGATTGTTGCGGATCGGTATCAGCTCCGCTTGGTCAAGCTAACAAATCACTTGATGATCTTGCCCTCGATGACCAGGATGAGGGCCGTGTCGCCTCCGTTGAGCTTGGAGACGCCCACCACCGATCGCTCCCCGTCCTTGAGGGTGAGCGAAGTCGACAGGAGGGACATGGATTTTTCCAGGGGAGAACCGAAATACTCGATTTTTCCCTCCGCGTCTTTCCGCTCATGGCGCCTGGTGGTCTGGCGCAGCCTGAGCTCCACCTGGAATCCGTCCTGGCCCCCGTCCCTCACATGGCGGGGATAGAGTTCGAGCAGCAGGCCTATGCCCTCCCCCCCCATCCTCTGGGAGGTGTTGCCGTTGTCCTGGACCTTGACGAGGCTGGTGTCGAGGCGCGTGAAATGCTTGTACTTGAGGAGACTCTTCAGTTCTTTGAGCAGCCGGTCGGAGCCCGGGATCGGCTCCCCCCCCTCCTCCTCCATGCTGCCCAGGATCACACTCACAGTAAACATCAGATCGAGGGGTTTTACGTCGAGTTCCTTTAGAATGGAGAGGAGCTTGTCTACGAATTCTGGCGTGTCTTCGATGATCAGGACATTGCGGTTCCGCTGCACCTGGATGCGGCCCCGAGGGCTCTTGTAGGATGACAGAATCGACTGCGCTTCCTGTGCCTCGATGTAGTTGACCTTGATCACCTGTTTCCGCAGCTCAACTTGCTGGGGAGACGGGGCAGCCTGCTGTGGCACCGGAGGGGCGGGCATTGCGACGGAAGAGGGCGCCGGTGTATCAGCCACGGGTGGCAGAGCCGGAGCTTGGGCCATGGGTGCCGGAGCCAGGGCTGGGGGCTGCTGATCGGGCATGGGGAACGGATCGGCCGCGGGCGGGGCCTGTTGAACAGCGGGAGCAGGAACAACCGGCTGTCCCACAGGCTTCGGTGCCTGAGGTGCCGGCTGCGGGACGGGCGGATTCGCCGGTTCAAGCAGAATCTGCTTGGCCGGGTTTTTTTTGGGTTTAGTAGTCTGGGAAGCGGACTGCTGGCTGAAGGCCGGCACTACCATTCCCAGGCAAAGTACGATCACTATGCTGACAAATGCTGTTTTTTTCATTCACTTTCCTCCTTGAGTTTGAAGTTTCGGTTTAAAAACCACTGTACCTTGAGCCCGGATTCCTGGGACACCAAGGTCAGTGAGACGATATCTTGGGATGGGGATGCGGAAGCTGCAGCCGCCAGCGGTCCGCGCTCTGGGCGGGACTCGGGAAGGGGCCTGACAACCAGGAATGTGAGGGTTGCCGCCATGAGGGCCACAGCCGCATAGGCCCAGGCCGGGCGGTAAGAGCGGGGTTGGGCTTCCCGTACCGGTCGCGGCTGTGAGGACACAGCCCGGCCTATAGCCCGCCGCCAGGAATCTTCTGCCCAAGGCTGCTCAGTTTGGTCAAACCACTCCCGTGCCTGCCTGAGGCTCTGTTCATGGGACGCAAGCTCCCGCCGGCAGGCCCCACAGACCTGGAGGTGTCTCTCTACGCTGTGTGCCTTCGAGGGAGACAGGTCTCCGCCCGCGTGGAGGGCCAGAAGTTTCCGGATTTTCCGGCAGTTCATGCGCCCTCCTCGCTGTCAACTTGAGCCGGGGCGTGCGGAAAACGCATCCGCAGCTTGGCCCGGGCACGTGACAGATGGGTGCGGACGGCCATGGACGAACTTCGCAGCAGGCCTGCTGTTTCACTAACAGAAAAGCCCTCGGCGTCACGCAGAAGAAATACCATCCGTTCCTTGGGCGTCAGATACTCCAGACAGGCCTGCAGGCGGCGGGCGATCTCACGGTCCAGCACGCTCTTTTCAGGGGACGGCGCGGTATGGGCCCCACTGTGCTTTCGTGTTTCGATGATCCCTTCCTCCCGCTTCTCTTTCCTCAGATAATCCAAAGCGGAATTGGCAGTGATCTTGAAGGCCCAGTTACGGAAGCTCCTCCCGGCCTGGAACTTCGGCAGATATTTGAACACCTTGATCATCGCCTCCTGGCAGATCTCCTCAGCGGCCTCGGTATTGCCCGTCATGCGGAATGCGAGGTTCATCATGCCCTGCCTGTGAGGCCGCAGGAGCAGCTCAAAAGCGTGTTCATCGCCTGTAAGCGCTCCTGAAACCCATTGTTTTTCATCCTTCATCCACTCTACTATACCGCGCCTGCTCCCATTATGTTAAGCCCATCCGACCTCCCGCCATCTCTCCACCCCAACCTCCCGCACATTCTCCCACTCACGTTAGAGATATGAAACGATGTGATATTTGAGTACCTCCCGCTAAGTGGATTGGGGAATGGATTACAGTATACGAATGACGACTAGTCCTGCTGTATTCAGTCCGAGCGCATGGGGAGGTGGGTGGGTTTTCCGCTCGGACTGAATACAGCAGGACTAGTGCCCCCATTGACAAATCGTGTGAAATCAACTATTTTGCAGTAAAATAGGGTACACATGCAGGTCAACCTCCACATACGCAGGACCAGGAGCAATCCCAGCCGCTTCGTGTTCCTCATCTTCTTCCTCCTGATGCTGATCCTGTATTTTGTGCTCAATTTTCTTCCCAAGCAGGGATATTCCCAGGTCAGCCTCCCGCAGGTCAGCGCCACGGAACAGGATGTCGTCAAGCTCCCTCCCTTGGACGAACATCGGGAGATCATCCCCTCAGGAAAGAGCCTGTCCGACCTTTTGGAGATGCATCGGTTCTCGGCCGCTCAGATCTACAGGATGCGCGAGGAAGTCAAGCCGGTCTATGACCTGGCCCGGATCAAGGCCGGTCAGGAGCTCCGAATCTACTCCTTCGAAGACGGGACCGTGGTCGCTCTAGAATATGACATCGACCGCATGCGGTTCCTGCGCATAGACAAGCATGACAAGGGATACCGTTCCAGGATCCAGCAGCGGGAAATCGAGATCCAGACGACACTCGTATGGGGAACTATCGAAGACTTCCCCATCAACGCACTGGCCCGGCAGGGAGAGACGGCCCTTCTGGCTATCCTCCTGGAGGAGATCTTCGCGTGGGATGTGGACTTCCGTACCGAGATCCAGCCCGGTGACAGCTTCCGGATCCTGTTCGAAAAGAAATTCATCGAGGGTGAGTTTTCGGGCTATCGTGCCATCCTGGCCGCAGAGTTCGTCAACCGGGGCGAGACCTTCCAGGCCTACCGCTACACCTTCCCGGACGGAGAGAAGACCGACTATTTCTCATACGCGGGCAACTCCCTCCGCAAGGCATTCCTCAAATCCCCTCTCAAATCGCCGCGGATCACATCCCGCTTCAGCTCCAACCGCCTCCACCCGGTATGGAGGACCTACCGCCCACACTACGGAGTGGATTACGGGGCGCCGGTCGGCACGCCGGTGTATGCGACTGGAGACGGCGTGGTCACTTTCGCGGGATGGAGCGGGGCATCGGGCCGCATGCTCCGCATCAAGCACAACAAGGGCTACGAGACCATGTATCTGCACCTGCGGCGGTTCGCGCCGGGGATCAAGAAGGGCGTCCGGGTCACAGGCAAACAGTACATCGCGCAGGTGGGGGCCTCGGGAGCTGTGAGTGGGCCTCACCTGGATTACCGCATCCGTCATCACGGGAAGTACATCAATCCTCTGGCGGCCCGGTTCGAGCCAGTGGAACCGCTGGCTTCGGAGTTCCTGGTCGATTTCCAGGAACAGGCGGATTCTTATCGTGTGACACTCGATGCGCCCTGGCTGGCTTTTCAGGCTCTTTCCGGGGCAAGGATCTTCGCTGTGCCGATCTCGAGCGCAGACTGAGGATCCCCGCTCGATCTATCCAATCAAGGCTCGATCGAACGGGGTATCATTCGCCTATTTGATTTCCTTTTTCTCGGTTGTGCTCGTACTGCGGCCCGTTTCCTCTGTACGCGAACCCGTGCCAGAGCCCGAACCGCTGCCGGATGAACCTCCGCTGCCGCTGCTGATGCTCTGACCACCGCCGCTTGCTGCATAGCTGCCCCCGGCCCTGTTGAAGGCGCGCTGAGCGCTCCGGGGTGCGGCCCGGGAAACCAGCTGGCGGCTGGAGACGCGGTTCTCTCTCGAGATGTACCGGATATCCGTCACGCCGACTTTCCTGCCCAGGCTCACGTCGGGATTCCAGTCCAGCTGCCGCATGGCGGTCCGGGCCGGCGCCTTGATGGCGGGCACGGTCCTTGGGGGAGTAACCGGCCGCATCCGGCCGCCACCCTGGTCCAGCTTTTCGAAGCTGCGCCTGCCCTCGAAAGAGTAGGTCTCCAGCTCCGCGGGCTGCAGAGACTCCAGGGTGATCCGGAAAGACCTGTCGCTGCGGCGCGTACCCTCGATGCGGTCGCGGACCTGATCCTGGAGGCGGTTGACCCAGTGGCTCTTTTCCGCGGCACGGGCTGCATTGTCGGTATTGCGGTATATCCCCTTTCCATCATTCTGAAATGATTGGATCTCTCTGGTATCGATCAGCTTGTCCTGTATCCTCGGGGAGTCGAGATCCGCGCGGCGCACCACTCTCAAGGAGGCAGGCGTTAAACGGGCAGACTCCACCACCGCAGGGTCCTTCTTTTCCAGGGCCTTCTGCATGTTCTTGAAGGCTTTCTTCATGCTCTTGGGCAGCGGATACCGGGGCTGTGTGGGGGTCACGGACATGTTGCCCGTTGCCCACCCTCCAGGTCTCCCCTTTGCGGTCTCGTCGGAATCGGAGATCGGCGGATTCATGGGATCATAGAAATAGCCACACGACGCATACATCAGCTGACGGGGGAACCAGTGGTAGAGCGAGAGCGGATGCCATGCGAAGAGCGACCCACCGTAAAAGAAGCTCCACTGGGCCCAGGCTGGGGCAAAGGCGCTTCCCGGGATCCACAGCCACCCCTTGCTCTTGTTCCAGTGCCAGACACCCAAGTGGTAGGGAACCCAGCCCCAGGGTTCGTCGGGAACCCAGAAGAGCTGACCGCCCACCTCGCTCCAGTATCCGAAAACCAGGGGACGCCAGGGCGAGTACGGATAGTGGTTGTTCATGTGGGGCTGCCACACATAACCCAGGAGGTCATCGTAGTGCCACTCGCCGTAGGCCATGGAATATTTCTGGGCGAAATAGGTGATTGCCTTGGAGTAGCGCAGGACGGGCTTGGGCAGCATGGCCTGGTAGCGGTGGGTGGCGATGAAATCCTCGTTCATCTTCTGGTTCCACTGGGGGAAGCGACCCTCTTGGGCCTCGTCCAGCGTAGCCAGGGACTTGCCTCGGGTGATGCGTATCTGCTGGGATTTCTTGAGTTTGTGATCGTCGATGTTCTCATCGGGGCCATAGAGGATATGGACAATGCCCTGATCCACCCGGATATCCGAGGGAAGATCCGGGCCGGCCTTGATGGTCGTGACAGAATTGTGTTCCAGCTTGAAGGCCGCCAGGTCCGTGATCACCTGGAAGAGCTCGGGCCGGTTGTACCTCTTGTACATGACATATATCTGTCCCTTTTCCAGGACGATATTGCTGAGCTTCTTCTTGGAGCTGAGGCTGTGGGCCAGGATGGTCTCGATCTTGATCCTCGTGTTGTAGTCCAAGCGGATGAGGGTTCCGGAATCGAACTGAATCTCACACCGGCGCTCGGGAGAGGTCTGGATAACATCTCCGGGAGCCAGCGGCAGGTTCAGGACCGCTTTTTCCGGGCTGGTCTGGCCGGGCCTGTAGACCAGAGGATCATAGGTGTCCTCGGCGATCTCAGTGTAGCTGATGTGCCCAAAATAGACCTCCCTGCCAGGATCCGGAGCATACGTATAGTTCTTCTCTGCCCGAGTCAGGCCAGGCTGCAGAAGCACACTCGCGAGCCCGAGGCACAGAACCAGAATTCTTCGATTTTTCATGATCCCCTCCTCACGCCCTCTGGGGGCTACTGACTATTCAGACACCCAAACGAACAGACTGGGTGACTATTTCTTTTTCACTCGGGAACCGCCCGAACTCCGTCCGGCGCTGGAAGAACGCCCGGCAGATGAACGACCTGCGGAAGAACGACCCGCTGAACTGGAGCGTCCCGCTGAAGATCGGCCGGCGGAAGAACGACCTGCAGAACTGGTGCGTCCGCTCGAAGAGACACGGGCCCCGCTGGAACGCCGCGTTGACGTCGTCCTGACGGTGCGCCCGGAGCTGGACCTCACGCGCGATGACGAGCTCCTCGAAGGGGAGTCCGTCCGGATGGCGCGTGCGGTCGTGCCGGCTCTGCTGGAGCCGCTCTGCACACGGCCGGTCGACGTTTCGCTCGTTGTTCCCGATCCCCGGGTCTGCCGGGTTGCGACATCCCTGCCGGCCAGGGACTGCTTGGTCACAGAGTAGCGCTCCGCATAGCTGGGATAGACAGGATAGCCGCCACCCCAGTAGCCGCCACCCCAGTAGCCACCACCCCAGTAGCCGCCACCCCAGCCCCAACCGGAGTAGGGATACCCCCACCAGCCGCCGCAGCAACCCCAATACCAGTCCCAGCACCCGTAGAACCAGGCAGGGCCCCAGCCCCAACCCAGCCCGACGTACACAGAGGGATAATAGGGGGAATAATACCCCTCAGCAGGATAATAGTCGTAATAGTAGGCATCGGCGGGCGCCACAGCCACGCTCGGGCCCGTCAAGGGCTCGTGGATGACCGCGCAGCCGGCGAAGAGCACCAGCAACGGAATTAGTATGGCAAGTTTTTTCATCCTAGCACTCCTTTCTCTCATACCATTACTTAAGCAAGATTCATGCCATCTCTCTCGCCTGGGGACCGCCGCCTTTCGGCGCCTCGCCCTGTCCCCAAATCATAGCATGTGTACTCAAATGAGACAAGCGCGCGCGAGTTGCATTTTAGGGGGATTGTCTTTAGAATGGGAACCTCCGGACACGAGGAAACGAGACAATCCATGCCTGAATACAAGAATCCCTCCCCCACCGTCGACATCATCATCGAGACGGAAGGACCGGACGGGAATCCCGGGATAGTCCTGATCGAGCGGAAGTTCCCTCCTCCTGGCTGGGCCCTGCCGGGCGGATTCGTCGACTACGGAGAATCCCTGGAGGACGCGGCTGTCCGGGAGGCCAAGGAAGAGACCTCCCTGGACATCACTCTCAAATACCAGCTGCACACCTACTCCGATCCCAGCAGGGATCCGCGCAAACATACCATAACCACAGTCTATGTGGCCACCGCAGAGGGGACACCGAAAGCGCAGGACGATGCCCAGGATCTGGTGATCCTCGATCCGACAGGGATCGATCGGCCGCTGGCTTTCGACCACCGGAGGATCATAGACGACTACCTGGAGCATAGAAATGGATGACTCGAATCCCAAAAAACTGAAGGAGGCCATGGCCCTGGAACTCAAGGAGGTGGCCACGGCCCAGGGGCCGGTGGAGGCGGAAGTGATCAAGGGCCTCCTTACCTCCCAAAACATCCCGTGCCTCATGAAAGGACTCGTCGTGCAGTCAGTGCACGCCTTTTCTGCCGACGGCCTGGGGAAGATCAGGATCATGGTGACTCAGAGGGACTATGAGGCCGCCAAACAGCTGATCGAAGAGAGGCGCGGAGCCTAGATCCTCTCCCGTTCTGTCCCGCCGCGGCTGCCCCAGCCGCACCCACCCCGTTTCCCCCCGTAAAAAAGCGGGAAAAAACCCAAAATAAACCCGGTTTTTTCTTGACAAGGTAGGGGTATCATATATATTATCCTATAAGAATGGGATGAAACGGGACAAATTGGGAAACTATCTGATCGGAAGCTACTCAGCGCGCTTCGATAAAAGCGGCCGCTTCAAGATCCCGGAGAAATTCCGGGCCGCCATCGAAGAGCAGTTCGGGAAGGAAGTGTTCATCACCTCCTTAACCGACCAGGCTGTACAGATCTATCCCCTGCCCGTTTGGGAAAAACTCGCAGGACTGACGGACGAAGGACTGCTCCACCTGAGGCCCGAAGTCCGCAGTTTCATGCGCCGGGTTAATCTCAAGGGCACACACTACGAGATCGACTCCAAGGGCCGCGTCCTGATCAATCAGACACTGAAGGAGAGGGCCGGCCTGGAGGAGGAAGTCGAGGTCATCGGGATGAACAATCATCTCGAGGTGTGGTGCAGGTCCAGGATCGATGAACTCATAGAAGAGCACCCGCTCTCAGACGAGGACTTTCAACGCATAGCAGAACTTCAACCCAAAGGTAACCGGGAATGATCCGGCAGGGCCACATCCCAGTCCTCCTTGAGGAGGTCCTGCGGTACCTGAGTTGCGAAAGAGAGGGTATCTATATCGACGGCACGCTGGGACTGGGCGGCCACGCCTCCGCGCTGCTCCAGCAAAATCCCGGAGCGGAACTCATCGGCACGGACCGCGATGAGCACTCCCTGCAGGCAGCAGAAGCCAATCTCCGGGACTTTGCCGACCGGACTCAAATCTTCCATTCCGACTTCCGTTTTCTCCCGGATCTGGACGTGGATTTTTCCCGGGTCCGGGGAGTGCTGCTGGACCTGGGGATCTCGTCCTTCCAACTGGACAACCCGGACCGGGGCTTCAGCTACAACCAGGAAGGGCCGCTGGACATGCGCATGGACCAGCGAAACAAGAACACGGCGGCCCGCATCCTGGAAAAATACTCGGAACCGCACCTGGCCCAGGTCCTCTTCGAATACGGCGAACTGCGGCAGTCCCGCAAGCTGGCCCGGGCCATCGTCTCCAAGCGCAAGATCCGTAAGATCGAATCCACCACACAGCTCTTTCAGATCGTGGAGGAGGTCTGCCGCTGGAGGGCCCAGAAAGGCAAGAGCCATCCCGCGGCCAGGGTATTCCAGGCCCTCCGCATCGAGGTCAACCAGGAGCTTCAGGAGCTCGAAGTACTCCTGAAGAAGACCGTGGCCCTCCTGTCTCCCGGGGCCCGCATCGTAGTCATCTCCTTCCACTCCCTGGAGGACCGGATCGTCAAACATACCTTTGCCGAGCTGGCTTTGGAGGAGAAGGGGGGGCAGGAGTGCTCCCCAGAACTCAAGATCTTGACCAAAAAACCCGTCACCGCCTCAGAAGTCGAGGTCGAGGCCAATTTTAGGTCCCGCTCCGCAAAACTGAGGGCCGCGGAGAGGCTCTAGATGGTAAGGCACAAGTTCAAGGCTCGTGACATCGCCCTGGGTCTTCTGGCCGCTGTGGTGGTCGTCACGATCCTGATGTTCTACATCTGGCATCAGGTCGAATCCATCCGCCTGGGCTACCTGATCCTCGAGCTGGATTCGGAACTGAACCAGTTGACAGAGGAGATCAGCGCATTGGAGGCCCAGAGGGCAGCACTGCTCTCCCCGGAATTGGTTGAGAAGATCGCCAAGGAGAAGCTGGGATACATCCGGGTCAAGGACGAACAGATCAGGGCGCAGGATGAAAAGTCCACGAGGATCGACACACCATGAAACAGAAAGCCAGGGACAGGACACGCAGGCGGTCCCTCATCCTGGGATTTTTGTGTCTGCTCTGGTTCGCCTTGATCACACTCCGCCTGGTCCAGCTCCAGGTGCTGGAACACGCCCAGCACAAGGAGATCGTGCTCAACCAGAACCAGGACATCGTCGAGATCCTCCCCAAACGCGGCTCCATCTACGACCGCAACGGGCTCCTGCTGGCCAGGAGCACGCCGGCAAAGCACATCGGCTATCGATCGCAGGAGGATGACACCCGGCAGAGCGTCCGTTCCGCCATGGACAGGCTGCGCTCCCTGCTTCCGCCCGCCTACAGGGTCACTCCCGCAGAGGAAGAAGATGTCTGGACCCGGGTCCGGGACGGAAAGCCCTTCAGCCGCGTCAAACAGCAGGTCCCCTGGGACGCGGCCCGAGTCGTGGCAGAGGCGAACATCCCGGGCATCGAATTCGAGGATTCTCCCAAACGTGTCTATCCCAAGAACTCCCTGGCGGGCCACCTCCTGGGCCGCATCGGGCTGGACGGCCGGGGGCAGGCCGGTATAGAGCTGAGCTACAATTCCGTCCTCGGCGGAAAGCCAGGTAAGAGCCTCGACCTGCAGGACGGGATCCAGCGCAGCTTCGGAGTACAGGTCCTGGAGCCGCCGGTGCCGGGCAAGGACCTGTACCTGACCATAGACGAGACCATCCAGTACCACGCCTCGCGCAGGCTCAAACAGGCGTTTGCAGAGACCCGTGCCGAACGGGCCAGCTTGATCATCTCTGATCCCGCGACCGGGGAGATACTGGCCATGGTCAACTACCCCCCCTGCGATCCCAACCGGAAGCTCCGGAACGACTGGGAGCGACAGCAGGCCGACCGCAACGGGGCCATCCGCGACGTCTTCGAGCACGGCTCGACCATGAAGATCGCCACCTTTGCCGCGGCCCTCGAGTCGGACGGCTTTCGCATGGAACAGACCATCGACTGCAGCGATGGAGTACGCTACTTCGGACGTGCTAACATCACAGATCACAAGAAACTGGGGATATTGACCCTTGACCAGGTGTTCATCCACTCCTCCAACGTGGGCACGACCTTTATCGCCGACGAGGTGGGGGGGCATGCCATCTATGACATGCTCATCAGGATGGGTTTTAGTCAGCGCACCGGGATCGCCCTCCCCGGTGAGGAAGACGGTTCTATACAACATCCAGATGAGTGGGAGGGAAGGTATCAGCACGCGTGGTGTTCCATCGGCTATGGATTCGGTGCCACGTCACTCCAGGTCCTGCAGATGGCCAACCTCGTGGCCAACGGGGGGATGCACATCCCCTTCCGCATCGTGAAGGACATCCCGGAAGATCCTCTGGCACTGCCCGAACGTTCCTCTCCCTACGAGAGGGTCCTGAGCCAGTACACCGCGGACCAGCTCCGCTGGCTGATGACGGAGACGGTGAAACAGGGGACCGGCGTGCCGGCCGGGATCCTCGGTTATCAGGCTGCCGGAAAGACCGGCACCGCCCAGAAACACATCCCGGGAATTGGATACTCGAATGATAAACACATCGGGTCCTTCGTGGGCTTTGTCCCGGCCGACAACCCTGTGATCTCCATGATCGTGGTGATCGACGATCCCCGTGAGGGGTACTACGGGGGGGACGTGGCCGCCCCCGTGTTCCGTGACATCGCGGAACAGGTGCTGCGCTACCTGCGCATCCCCAAGGATCCCCTACAGAAACGCTCGCTGCTGACAGCCGATTCCCGGGGGACGGGCCGATGAGGCTCAAGCACCTGCTGGAGGAGGTTCCCTCGATCCGGCTGTTCGGCGACGAGGAAAAGGAGATCCGAGACATAACCTATACATCCCAAGCCGTCGTCCCCGACGGGCTCTTCGCCGCCCTCAGGGGGGTCAAGGCCGACGGCTTCGATTTCATCCCCGATGCCCTGGCGAGAGGCGCCGCGGCCGTGCTCAGCGAGCGCGAAAAACCCGAAGCCGTCGACTGCAGCTGGATCCAGGCAGCGGACGCGCGTGAGGCCCTTGCCTTGTGTTCAGCCAATTATTTCGGCCATCCCTCCCGGGAACTCAAGGTGGTCGGCATCACCGGGACCAAGGGCAAGACCACCATCACATACATCCTGGAATCCATCCTCCGCGCGGCCGGCCATTCCGCCGGCCTGTTCGGCACCATCCGCTACCGCGGCCCCGGCCTGGAAGAGGCAGCCTCTCGCACCACCCCCGAGGCTCCGGATCTGCAGAGGATGATGCGTACTCTGGTGGAACAGGGAGCCTCCCACTGCGTGATGGAGGTCTCCTCCCATGCTCTTGACCTGAAACGGCCGGTAGGAGTGGACTTCGATGTGGCGGTCTTCACCAACCTCAGTGGTGATCACCTCGACTATCACCGCACCATGGATGACTATTTCCGCGCCAAGCTGCGCCTCTTTTCGCTGGGGCGCCGCAGCATGGCCGTGGTGAACACCGATGACGAGTGGGGAAAGAAGCTCATGACCCATCTCGCCATGGGCGGTATCACCTATGGGCTGGCCCCCTCTGCCATGGTGCGGGCCGAATCATACACCTTCCGCAACGACGGCCTCCGTATGCGCGTCAAGTTCCCGGCAGGGCGGCTCGATCTGGAGTCTCCACTCCTTGGGAAACCCAATCTCTACAACATCCTGGCCGCTGTGGCCGCGGCCTTGACCCTGAACATCCCCGCACCGGCCGTACAGAAGGGGATCCGGGCCCTGGAAGGGGTACCGGGTCGGTTCGAGAGGGTCGAGAACGGGCGGGGATTGAGCATCTTCGTCGATTACGCCCACACCGACGACGCACTGCGCAACCTCCTGGAGACAGCGCGCGACCTGGCTCGAGGCCGAGTCATTCTGGTCTTCGGGGCGGGCGGCGACCGGGATCGCAGCAAGCGCGCCCGCATGGGCGAGGCAGCCGGATCGCTGGCGGACTGGAGCGTCATCACCTCCGACAATCCCCGCTCGGAGGATCCTATGGCCATCATCCGGGATATCAAAGAAGGCATCCACAAAAACGGCGAGGTCTCGTTTGAGGTCGAGCCCGACCGGAGATCGGCAATCCGCAAGGCCCTGCAGCGTGGGCAGGAGGGTGACACCATCCTCATCGCCGGCAAGGGGCATGAGGATTACCAGATCATCGGAGACCGCGTGAGCCACTTCGACGATGTGGAGGTCGTGCGGGAACTCCTACAGGAGATGGACGGGAGCTGATGGTGGAAATGGCGCTCAGCGAACTGTGCGAACAGATGGAAGGGAAGATCCTGCAGGGATCCCCGGATCTCCGCTTCCGCCGCTTCAACATCGACTCCCGCACGACTCAGCCCGGCGAACTCTTCTTCGCGATCCAGGCAGAGAGGGACGGCCATGAGTTCGTGCCGGATGCCTTGCGGCAGGGCGCCTGCGGTGCCGTGATCTCCCACGGAATGCGGGACCTGGGGCTGGAGGCAGCTCTGGTACAGGTCCCGGATACGCTCCTGGCCCTGCAGAAACTGGCCCGGAGCGTGGTCTCCGCGCTGAGGCCTCGGGTAGTGGGCATAACCGGCAGCGTGGGAAAGACCACGACCAAAGAATTCACAGCTCAGCTCCTCACCGGGTCCTACGGGATACTCAAGTCGGAAGGCAACTTCAACAACCATCTGGGACTGCCCCTCTCCCTCCTGCAGCTCGAGGCACACCATGATGTGGCCGTGCTGGAATACGGCATGAGCGCACCGGGAGAGATCGCCGCCCTTACCGGGATCGTCCCTCCCGACATCGCATTGATCACCAATGTGAGGCCGGTGCATCTGGAGTTTTTTTCCGATCTCCGGGGCATTGCCCGCGCCAAACAGGAGCTGCTGGAAGGGGCAACTCCCGGGGGTGTGGCCGTCCTCAACCACGACGATCCGTTGGTTGCCGAGATGGCCGGCGCCTGGGGAGGAGAGACCGTGTTCTTTGGCCTGTCCGAAGCCTGCACGGTCCGGGCCCTGAATATCAGGTCCCGAGGCTGGGATGGGATCTCGTTCGACCTCGCCCTGGGAGGAGAGACCAGAGCCGCGTCGCTGCCCTTCTTCAACCGAGGCCAGCTGTACAATTTTCTGGGTGCGGCCGCCACGGCTTGGGTTTTGGGCATCCCACTCGCCCACATCACGGAGACCGCGGCGCAATTCAAGGCCTTTGACAAGAGAGGCGAGTCCTACCGGCTGGACCGGGACATCCGCCTTATCGACGACTCCTACAACTCGAATCCCTCGGCCCTGGAGGAGGCACTCCAGGCCCTGGCGGAGCTCCCGGGGGGACGGAAGATCGCGGTCCTGGGCGACATGCTGGAACTGGGAAAGGCAGAGGCGGACTTCCACCGGCAAGCGGGTAATCAGGTCTCAAGCCTGGAGCTCGACATGCTGATCCTGGTGGGTCCCCTGGGACAACATACTGCAGAGGCGGCAGAGGCAGCGGGCATGGATCCTGAGCAGATCCTTGTTTTCGCAGATTCCTCAGCGGCAGCCGAGGCCCTCCCCGCCCTCCTGGCATCAGAGGACGTGATACTGGTCAAGGGATCGCGGGGGATCCGGATGGAAGTGATCGTTCAAAAACTCATCAGGGAGAGAGGTTAAGGGATGCTGTACTGGCTGCTCGTCCCTCTAAGGGAATATGTCAGTTTCTTCAACGTCTTCCGCTACATCACCGTCCGGAGTTTTCTGGCCGGGAGCACGGCGCTCCTCCTCGCCCTGATCCTGGGTCCTTTGCTCATCCGGTTACTAAAGAAGCTCCAGATCGGGGAGGAGATCCGGGATGCGGGTCCGAAGTCTCACCTCTCGAAGAAGGGAACCCCGACCATGGGTGGTTTCCTCATCCTGGCCTGCACACTGGTCACCACCCTGCTCTGGGCCGACCTGACCAACACCTACGTGTGGCTGGCGATGATCACCATGCTCCTCTTCGGAGCCCTCGGATTCTGGGACGACTACCTCCAGGTCAAGAAGAACAAGCCCGCAGGGCTGATCGCACGCAAGAAATTCATCTTTCAGATCATCCTGGCGGGTGTGGCCGGCATCGTCCTGCTCTATCTGGGCTCCAGGGGCGAGTTCGATCTGCGCCTGTCCCTCCCCTTCTTCAAGAATTTCACTCCCTATCTGGGATTTTTCTACTTTCCCTGGATCATGTTCATCATCACCGCGTCCTCCAACGCCGTGAACCTGGCGGACGGCCTGGACGGGCTGGCCATCGGTCTCTCCCTGATCAGCGTGGCCTCATTCACGGCCATCTGCTACATCGCAGGTGATGCGCGCTGGTCCACCTATCTCGATATACCCAGGGTGGAGCTGGCCTCGGAACTGACGATCTTCCTGGGCGCCATGGCCGGGGCCTGCCTGGGATTCCTGTGGTACAACTGTCACCCGGCCGAAATCTTCATGGGAGACACGGGCGCCCTCTCGCTGGGGGCCACCGTGGGGCTGGTGGCCATCATGATCAAACAGGAATTCCTGCTCTTCATGGTGGCCGGCGTCTTCATCCTGGAAGAACTCTCGGTCCTGCTCCAGGTGGGATATTTCAAATTCAGCGGAGGCAAACGGATATTCAAGATGGCGCCCCTGCACCATCATTTCGAGCTCATGGGATGGTCTGAATCCAAGATCGTGGTGCGCTTTTGGATCGCGGCCATCATATTCGCTCTCTTCAGCCTGACAACTTTGAAGATCAGATAGAAGAAAATGGAACTTAAGGACAAGGAACTGCTGATCGTCGGCTTCGGCCGGACAGGGGAAGCCGTCTGCCGCTTCGCGCTGAGCCGCGGGGCGAGGATCACGATCAGCGAGAGGCGAACAGCCGCAGAACTGGGAGAGGCCATGGCGCGCTGGGACTCCCCGAATATTCGCTTCGAGACCGGAGGACACGACCGAGCTTCCTTTCTGACCTCTGACCTGATCGTTCCCAGCCCCGGAGTCCCTCCCCTCCCCGCCCTGAATGAGGCGAGAGAGAGGGGGATCGCGGTTTTTTCTGAGGTGGAGCTGGCCGCCAGGTATCTCAAGGGCCGGATAGTGGGCATCACCGGCTCCAACGGAAAGTCCACAGTCACGACTCTGACATTTCGGATCCTGGAGGAGGCAGGCCTGCCTGCCTTCCTGGCCGGGAACATCGGCAGCCCCTTGATCGGCTTTGTTGAGGACAGCTGCGAGGATCACATCTATGTGACAGAGCTGTCCAGTTTCCAGCTGGCTTTCACACACACATTCCGGCCCGATGTGGCGGTGTTCCTCAACCTCTCGCCCGACCACCTGGACTGGCACACGGACTTCGACCATTACTTTGCCTCCAAGAAAAGGATCCTCACCTGCTTGACCCAGGATGATACGGCCGTGCTGAACCGGGATGATCCACTGGTATGGGGACTGAGGGACAGCGGCCCCTTCCAGACCTTGGGCTTCAGCCTCCAGAACTCGGTGGTGCCGGGCTGCTATGCCGCAAAAGGGGGGAAGATCATGCTGGCGGAGGGTGCACGGACAGACGAGCTGCTGACCGTGGATGACATCCCGCTTCTCGGGAAACACAACCAGGAGAACGTCATGGCAGCGGCCCTGGCCGGCCAATCCCTGGGTGTCCCGCTGCTGCGGCTCAAGTCGGGGATCCGGGGATTCCGGGCTCTGGAACACAGGCTGGAAAAGGTGATCGATCTGGGAGGGGTGGAATTCTACAATGACTCCAAGGCCACCAACGTGGATGCCACCCTCAAGTCCCTGGACAGCTTTTCCCGTCCCATCGTGCTGATCCTGGGAGGCCGGGACAAAGGAGGCAATTTCGAGATGCTCCGCGAACCGGTCCGGTCACGGGCGAAGGGGATCGTTATCATGGGAGAGGCGGCGCCCCTCATTTTTTCGGCCCTGCAGGGCACGGTTCCCATGGAGAGGGTCAAGACCATGCGGGATGCGGTACGCACAGCGCACCAAGCGGCCGCCCCCGGCGACATTGTGCTGCTGGCTCCGGCCTGCACGAGTTTCGACATGTTTCGCAGCTTCGAGCATCGCGGTGAGGTGTTCAAGCAGGAGGTCCTGGAGCTTCAGGAGGAAAAGAACGAGGTAGCGGAGTGAGCAAAGAGATCTACCGCAAGTACGGCTTCGACAAACTGCTTTTCCTGGTGGTCATCGGGATGATCGCTTTCGGGCTGGTGATGGTGTTCAGCTCGTCTGCGCCTCGCGGGATCGAAGAACGGGGAAACTCGTTCTACTACCTCCTCCACCAGGTTGTCGGGGCAGCGATGGGACTCGTCCTGCTCTTCTGCATCATGGCCTGGTCACGGCCGTTCTATCAGAATCCCGTCTTCGTGTACGGTCTTCTGACCCTCACCATCGGCATGCTGGCCCTGGCCCTGGTCATGCCTGCGATCCGGAATGCCAACCGCTGGATCCACATCGCCGGCTTCCGTTTCCAGCCCTCTGAGCTGATCAAGATCAGCCTGGTTATTTTCCTGGCCTATTACCTGGACAAGAAGAGAGAATCCCTGAATGACATCCGAATCCTGGCGCTGCCTCTGGGGGTGATCGGTGTTGTGCTCCTCCTGGTCTTCAAGGAGCCGGATGTCAGTACTGCCCTCCTGATCGGTGTGATCTGTGCTGTGATGCTCTTCCTGGGCGGCGTACGGCTGTCGCATCTGTTCGCGTTGGGTGTGGGAGCATCTGCCCTGGTGGGAGTCATTCTCCTCCAGGCGCCCGCATATGTCCGCGAGCGGATCGTTTCGTTCCTATCACCGGGGTCCAACCTGCACGATGCCGGGTATCAAGCCTATCAGTCTAAGCTCGCACTCGGATCGGGCGGGATATTCGGCTCGAGCATCGGCCAGAGTTCCCGCAAGCTCTATTTCCTGCCGGATGCCCATACCGATTATATCTATTCGATCGTGGGCGAGGAACTGGGATTCATCGGAGCGATGGGAGTGCTCTTCCTGTTCGGCATCTTCATCTGGCGGGGGCTGGTGATCTCCCGTCGAGCACCGGATCCGTTCAGCCGGACCCTGGCCGCCGGCCTGACCCTGACGATCGGCATCCAGGCTCTCCTCAACATCAGCATCGCATTGGGGCTGGCGCCGACCACGGGTCTGCCCCTCCCCCTCTTCAGCTACGGCCGCTCATCCCTGATATGCACGCTGTTTGCCATGGGCATACTCCTGCACATCTCACAGCGGAAAACCACACAGAGGAGAAAATGAGCGCGGCACAGATCATCATCAGCGGCGGCGGAACGGCCGGGCACCTCTACCCTGCTCTGGCCCTGGGCGGCAGTCTGCAGCAGAAGTCGCCGGATCTGAAGGTCACCTATGTGGGGAGCAGCCGGGCGCTGGAACAGAAGATCATGCAGCATCACAATGCTCACTTCATCCCACTGAGGATCGAAGGCCTGAAAGGCCGCGGCTGGAAGACTCTCAGGGCTCTCCTCCTCCTGCCGCGGGCGTTCTGGCAGTCCTATCGTCTTCTGCGCCGCCTGAAACCCGGCCTGGTCGTCGGAGTCGGCGGCTACAGTGCCGGACCGGTGGTCCTGCTGGCATCCCGCATGCGGATCCCGACAGTGATCCTGGAGCAGAACCGGCATCCGGGATTCACGAACCGGAGGCTCCTGCCCTTTGTCGACAAGGCCGTGGCCGCCTTCGAGAGCTCGCTCCCCGACTTCAAGGACAAGGGGGTATTCCTGGGCAATCCGGTAAGGGAAGAATTCTACGGACTCCCGGCCAAGGAGAGGGACGGGCGGCTGACGATCCTCGTCTTCGGGGGCAGCCAGGGCTCCACGTTCCTCAATCGACAGATGATCGATTCCCTGCCTCTACTGAGAGGCTCCGAAGACCGACTCCGCTTCCTTCACCAGACCGGCGAGAGGGACCGTGCCTGGGTGGAAGAGGGCTACAGAGAGCTGGGCTTCGAGGATGTGACCGTGGATTCATTTTTTTTCGACATGCCATCCTGTTTCCGGGAATCCGACCTGGTGATAAGCCGCTCCGGCGCCTCCACCATCGCCGAGCTGATCGCCTCGCGCAAGGCTTCGCTGCTGGTGCCCTTCTCCCGGGCCACCGATGACCATCAGACTCTCAATGCGAAGGAACTGGAGCAGATCGGGGGAGCCCTGCTGCTTGCGGAGAGGGAATTCACCCCCGAGGTGCTGTCCCGGCACATCAAGGAGCTCCTGGCAGACATGGGCATGATCTCGCGCATGGAGGACAACCTCACCAAGCTCCAGGTCCCTCCGGATGTGGCAGACAGGATCGCAGACCTCTGTCTGGATCTAATGGAAAGGAGGCCATGACGTGGTCAAACCCAGCAAGAAACTCAAGCACATCCACATGGTCGGCATCGGGGGGACCGGCATGAACGGCATCGCCGAGGTGCTCTTGAACCTTGGCTACCGGGTCTCAGGATCGGACATGGCCGAGAATCAATCCACCCTCAGGCTCACGGGATTGGGGGCTTTCATCAGCGTGGGCCATAAGGCCGGGCTGGTAGAGGGATCGGATGTTGTCGTCATCTCTTCCGCCATCAATGAGGACAACATCGAGGTCCAGGAGGCCCGCCGCCTGAAGATTCCTGTCATTCCCCGGGCAGAGATGCTGGCGGAACTCATGAGGCTCAAGGACGGGATCGCGGTCGCCGGATCTCACGGGAAGACCTCCACGACATCCATGATCGCCCAGGTGCTGGAGACGGCAGGGAAGGATCCCACGATCATCGTGGGAGGGCGCCTCAACACGCTCGGAGCCCATGGCAAGCTGGGAGAGGGAGACTATATCGTGGCGGAAGCGGATGAGAGCGACCGTTCCTTCCTCTATCTGTCGCCCTACATCGCCGTACTCACCAATCTGGACGCCGAACACCTGGACCAGTACCACACCGTAGACGAGATCAAGAAGACCTTCGTCAACTTCGCCAACAAGGTCCCCTTCTACTGTCCCATCATACTCTGTCTGGACGACGCCAACCTCCAGAGCTTGATCCCCGATCTGGAACGCAAGATCATCACCTACGGATTCTCCCCACAAGCCGACATCTATGCCAGCGATCCCTCATTCGAACACTTTTCGAGCACATCACAGGTACACCACCAGGGAGAACCGCTGGGCATCCTCAAGCTCAACGTTCCGGGGATGCACAGCATCTACAACGCCATGGCCGCCATGGCCGTTTGCTTGGACCTCGAGATTCCCGTGCCCAGCATCCTGGAGGGCCTGGAGAGCTACAGCGGTATCGGCCGGCGTTTCGAGCTGAAAAAAGAGGTGAACGACATCCTCATCATCGAGGATTATGCGCATCATCCCACAGAGATCAGCGCAACGCTGGAAGCGGCCAGGAAGGGGTGGAAGCGGCGTGTGGTCGGTGTATTTCAGCCCCACCGCTATTCCAGGATGTCGCTCCTGATGGATGAATTCGCCACCAGCTTCAACCAGGCGGATATCCTGATCAGCACCGAGATCTATCCGGCCGGGGAACAGCCCATCCCGGGCATCACCGGAGAAGCACTCTGTACCGAGATCCAGAAATTCGGGCACAAGGGTGTGTTTTTTGAGCCGGACCTGAAAGGGGTGGTCGAACGGGTCGCCGCACTGGCACAACCCGGGGATATCATCATCGTCATGGGAGCGGGGAGCATCTACAGGGTCATCCCCGATATCATCGAGAGACTGGAGGCGAACTAGGAACCATGGCCGTCAACCTCCATCCCCCGTTCAAGATCCGCATCGAGCCGCTCCTCGGCGAGCCCGCCCGATACCGCCGCCGCGATACCGAGATCAAGACCAAAAAGATCCAGAGGAAGTTTCGAGTGAAGATGCGGCACGCAGGATTCAGTCTGATCCTGATCGCAGGGCTCTTCCTGGGAGCCCAGCAGGGATGGCTTTTCCTGATGGGATGGGATCGCCTGAACATCGAACGCATCGAGATCCGCTGCAGCAAGCCGGGGCTCCGATCTGCGGCGGCCCGCTGGCTGGAGCAGCACGTTTCAGGGAATCTGCTGCTCCTGGATATCCGCCGGCTTCGGGGTGCGCTGGAAGCGAATTCCTGGATCCTGTCCGTCCGGGTCCGGAAGCATTTCCCCTCGATCCTCAGTGTCGAGATCCGCGAAAGGGTCCCTGCGGCGCTGTTGGGATTGCATTCCCCGATGCTCATCGACCGGGAAGGGACGGAACTGGCTCCCTCGGATCCGGACGCCGACTGGGGCCTGCCCCTGTTTATCGACAAGGACCGATTCCGGGAAGACAGGGAAGAAAAATTAGCCCGTGCCTGGTTTTTCCTGGACGCACTTTCTCCGGAAGACCGGGCAAGGATTGAGATCATCGATATCGGACATTTCACCGACACAAAGGTCATGAGGGATGATTTTCCCGCCTGGCTGCATTTCGGGAGAGGCCGATTTTCGGCCAAAATGAAGAACTTCCATGCGGAACGAGCCTATCTGGAAGGCGAGGCACCGCTGGAATACGTGGACCTGAGCCTGGTCGACAGGGTGGTGAGCAAGCCCCGAGTCGGGATCCCGGGACAGAGTCCTGCTCCGGGAAGGAGATAAAATATGCCCAAGAACGGATACATCGTCGGGATCGACATCGGCACCAAATCGGTGACCTCCATCATCGGAGAGATCACAGAAGACCGGAAGGTCGAGATCATCGGGATCGGAGTGGCCGAATCCCGGGGGCTGCGCAAGGGCGTGGTCGTCAACCTGGAAGCCACTGTAGATGCCATCAAGAAGTCCCAGGAAGAGGCGGAGCTCATGGCCGGCGTAGAGATCGACTCCGGATTCATCGGGATCTCCGGGGCCCACATCAAGAGTTTTAACAGCCGCGGAGTCATCGCCGTTTCCGGAAAAAACCGTGAGATCAGCCGAGAAGACATCAAGCGAGTGATCGACCAGTCCAAGGCCGTTTCCATTCCGCCGGACCGGGAGATCATACACATCATCCCCCAAGAGTTTGTGGTGGATGAACAGGACGGGATCAAAGATCCTTTGGGCATGAGCGGTATTAAGCTCGAGGTGAACGTACACATCGTCACGGGCGCCGTAACTTCTGTTCAGAACCTGAAAACCTGCATTGCCCGGGCCGGGATCGAGATAGAACAGATCGTCCTCAGCCAGATCGCCACATCTCACTCCATCCTGACACACGATGAGATGGAACTCGGGGTGGGCCTCATCGACATCGGCGGAGGCACCACCGAGGTGGCGATCTTCGAGCGGGGCAGCCTGTGGTACACATCCGTCATCCCCATCGGCGGCGACAACTTCACCAACGACATCGCCGTCGGGCTGAGGACGCCCATCCCGGATGCGGAGAAGATCAAGAAGAAATTCGGATGCGCGGCCGCATCGTTGATGGAAGACCAGGAGACCATCGAGGTCCCCTCCGTGGGGAGGGGGAAGAAGGCGCGAGTGCTGTCCAGGCAGCTGCTGGCGGACATCATACAACCCCGCGCTGAAGAGATCTTCCGGCTGGTGGACAACGATATCAAGCGGATGGGGTATGAGAAATCCCTCAACTCGGGGATCGTCTTCACCGGCGGCACAGCGCTGCTGGACGGACTGGAAGAGGTGGCGGAGAGTGTCTTCGATCTGCCTGTCCGGCGGGGTGATCCCGCTGGGATAGGAGGCCTTGTGGATCGTGTGAACACACCGGATTATGCCACGGCCGTGGGATTGATCGTATACGGATTCAGTCAGTGGAAGAGCAAAGGAGTATCCAAGGACAATAAGAAGACCTTTTGGTCGAAGATGAAGGATTGGCTGAAAGAAACATAATGCAAAATAACCATATCAGGAGGAAAGCATGAGTGAGGATTCACGCAGCAAACTCAAGTTTCATCTAGTGGAAGAGAAGCAGGGGGCCAAGATCAAGGTCATCGGCCTGGGGGGGGGCGGCGGCAATGCCGTGAACCGCATGATCGATGCCCAGATCGCAGGAGTGGAGTTCATCGCCGTAAACACGGATCTCCAGGCCCTGAACTCCAACAAGGCGGGGACTAAGCTCCAGATCGGGAGCCAGCTCTCCAAAGGGCTGGGCTCAGGTGGACGCCCGGACATCGGGCGGCAGGGGGCCATGGAGGACACGGAGAAACTGCTCGACCTGGTCGAGGGGGCCGACATGGTTTTCCTCACGGCCGGGCTGGGAGGCGGGACCGGGACGGGAGCGACCCCGGTGCTGGCTAACCTGGCATCAGAGCTGGATATTCTGGCCATCGCCATCGTAACGCTCCCCTTCGGTTTCGAGGGGAAGATCCGCATGAAACAGGCACTCGAGGGCCTCGATGAGCTGAAAGGGGCTGTCGACACCGTCATCTCCATACCCAACGAGAGGCTCCTGGAGACGGTGAACCTGGACACATCGATCCAGGACGCATTCCGCATGGCGGACGACATTCTGCGTCAGGCGGTCCAGGGGATCTCAGACCTCATCACGCGCCCTGGGCTCATCAACCTGGATTTTGCCGATGTTAAATCCATCATGAAGGGCATGGGAATGGCCTTCATGGGGACCGGCATCGCCTCGGGCGAGAACCGGGCTGTCGATGCCGCCCAGAAGGCGATCTCTTCACCCCTGCTGGTGGACACTTCCATCGCCGGCGCCCATGGCGTCCTGATCAACATCACCGGAAGCAAGGACATCCGGCTGCACGAGGTCTCGAAGGCCTCAGAGCTCATCCACAGTCAGGCCCACCCAGAGGCCAACATCATCTTCGGCACGGTCATCGACGAATCGCTCAAGGAGGTGGTCAAGGTCACAGTCATCGCCACCGGATTCGACAGAGTCGGCATGCAGGAGACGATCACGCCTCAGGACGTGCTGTCCCACCCGCGCCATGAGTCTCCTCCCCCGTTCCAGGTCCCTCAGAAAACTCCGCCCTATGTGTTCGAACCCAAAGGGAACGAGCCCATGTGGGACAAGATGGAGCGGCCCTCCTGGGAAAAACAGTGGGATTCGTATGAGACGCCCTCCTTCATCCGCAGGAATAAGAGTGCCGCTATGAGGAAAACCCCCCGTGGTATCGGCTGATCTGATCGTTTCCGGGTGCGGCCAGCTCATCACCTGCCGCGGTCCGGCGCCCAAGCGCAAGCAGGCGCTCCAGGACCTGGGCGTGATCGAGAGGGGCTGCATCGCTTCCCACTCGGGAGAGATCGTCTTCGTAGGCTCAGAGGAGGACCTTGAACAGAGTGTCCGCCTCGATCCGGACGGCGTCGCATTAGACGCCGGGGGCCTGCTTGGCCTACCCGGCCTTGTCGACCCACACACGCACCTCCCCTTCGGAGGGAGCCGAGAGAACGAGTTCCAGCTCCGCATTCAAGGTGCGACCTATCGTGAGCTGGCGGCCCAGGGCATGGGCATCCAGAGCACGGTGGACGCCACCCGCGGCATATCTTTAGCGGAACTCGTGGAACTCTGTTTGCAGCGGCTGGACAGCATGCTCGCACACGGCACCACCACGGTGGAAGCCAAGAGCGGCTACGGACTGAACCTGGAGGACGAGATCAAACAGCTGGAGGCCCTGCGCGAAGCGGACCGGAAACATCCGATCGACATCGTTAAGACCTTCCTCGGGGCGCACGAAGTGCCCAGGGAGTATAAAACCAGGAAAGAGGCTTACATCGACCTCCTCACTCATGCGATCCTGCCTGAGGTCAAGGCCAAAAACCTGGCTGAGTTTTTCGACGTCTTCTGCGAGGAAGGCGTGTACAGTATCGATGAGTCCCGGCGACTCATCCGGGCCGCAAAAGAGGCCGGGCTCAAGATCAAACTGCACGCGGACGAGTTTGTGCCTCTGGGCGGCGCTCAACTGGCCGTCGAGGAGGGGGCCGTATCCGCAGAGCACCTGATCGCCATCACCGACCAGGGCATCGAAGAGATGGCTCAGAGTCCCACTGCCGCCATTTTGCTTCCCGGTGTCCCATTTTTTCTCATGCAGGATAAAAAAGCCCCGGCACGCCGCCTGATCGATGCCGGTGCGGTTGTGGCGCTGGCCACAGACTTCAATCCCGGCAGCTCCATGACAGAATCCCAGATGTTTATCCTGCAGCTGGCGGTATATAGCCTCCATATGACGCTCGAAGAAGCCATCCATGCCGTGACCCTCAATGCCGCATACGGCATCGATCGACACACCGAGGTCGGAAGCCTCGAGGTCGGCAAGAGGATGGACATGGTGCTCTGCGGCGCCCCCAATTACGCATATCTGGTTTATCATTTCGGGATCAATCCCGTTGTCCATGTGATCAAGAACGGGAAGATCGTTATCCGCCACCGGCAGCGGAACAATCCGCAGTGAGCTCAGCTGCGGGCGCCGGCTTAGGACCGTGCGTCGGATTCGGCGCTGGCGGACCTCCCCCGGGGGACCGGCTCAGGCCGGTCCCCTTCCTCCCCCCAACATTCTTTTACAATCCTTTACATTTCCCTGACATTCGATACAATGTATTCACCTAAAATGACTTGCAAAGGGAAACGGTAGTTGCAGGCTAGAGCTGAAGGGCGGCACACGCATCCGACCACGCACTCATGGCCGCACCACACCTCACAAACATGCAAAAAAAAGGAGAGAACATGAAAAAGCATCTTGTGCTGCGAGTATTCCTGTGTCTGGCCCTATCGCTCACCGTTTTTGTTGTAGCGGACGCCTATGCCCAGAAGCCGATGATCCGTGTGGTGAAGGAAGATGCCAGTGTCCGGCTGAATCCCAATCTCCAGGGCGAAATAATCAAAACTCCTCCCCTGGGAAGCGTATTCGAAGTGGAAGGCCGGGAAGGCGATTGGTTCGAGGTCCGGGTACGGACCGAGGTCGGCGTCATGATCACGGGCTACATCCACAAGATGTACGTCTCGGTGGAGGGGGAAGCGGCCGAGGCGCAGGAACCGGAAGTCCAGGCAGTACCCGTGAAGGTCGAAGAACAGGCACCGAAACCGGCTCCCACCCAGACCTATGAGCAGCCCAAGACAGGGGACGAGCGGCCCAAACGAGCCGAGCTCGTCTTCCGGGTGGGCTATGTGACCGGATTAGACCTTTCGGGGTCCTATCCCTATTCCAAGAGCATAAGCGCCGGCGTGTTGGAGAACGCCACGGCCTCGGGAACGATCACCTCCGAGTTTAAAAGCCCCCTGGGATTCGACGGAGCCTTCAACTTTTTCATTGCTAAGGGATTCGGAGTCCAGGTCAAGTTCGACTACAACTCCACGGTCAAGGCCTCCGATGCCAGTAAAAGCGCCTATAACATGAACTGGACCTGGTCGACGGGAGGATCCTTCAGCCGCGAGAATGAGTGGGGCGTTACGGGTGAAGTGTCTCTGTATGCCCTGAGCGGGAACGTGCTCTACAAGATCCCGACCGGAAGCATGATCGAGCCGCTGATCAGCGGCGGGGTCTCGTATTTTTCTGGAACCGCCAGCCTGGACACCACGGTTGGCTATCCCTCGACCTGGGAGTCTGAGGGATTCCGCTACATCGACTATTTCGCGGTGCCCGCCATGGTCGAGGCGTCCCTGAGCGGGATCGGATTCAACGTGGGAGGCGGGATCGACCTGGTCTTCACGCGCGGTGTAGCCCTGAACGTCGACGCCCGGTATTTCGGCCGGGGAAAGATCGAGGAACCCTGGAAAGTGACTGCGGGCACCTATCCCTCGAATATCAGCGAGGGATGGACGATCACTATTACCCAGGAGAATGCCGCAGAGTTCGCGAACCTGATCGAGCCCTACTCGATTAATCCTTCGTTCTTCAAGGTCTCGGCCGGCATCAAGATCATGTTCTAGAAATAGAGGCCGACACCGAAAAGGATGAAGATGCCGTGCCCCCCGAACTCCCGGTATTTCGAAAAAGGGATGGCCGATAATCCATTTGATCGGGCTTCTTTCCATTTGTAGTTGAACACGCCCACATAACGAAGCTCGCCGAAGTAGAACCACTTCCCGCTTTTAGACCGCGTAACCGCCCCCACCAGGCCGTGCAGGCCGAACGATGGGTCGTACTTTATGTACTCATTGCTGTTCCCCACTTCGAATGTCATCTCCGGCGCATTGTAGAGCCCGGCCCCGCCCCCGGCATAGATCTGCCAGGACTTGGGGGAGGGAAACTCATAGAGCAGCGTCAGGGTCAGTGGCACCCGGGAAAATGTGACTTTGTCGCCCTTGGACGCGAACACTCCGGAACTCTGGATTCCTACGCCGAGCTCCAGCCTGAGCTCGCGCGTGAGGTAATACCCCAGATCCAGTATGAAACTCGATCCCCCCCCCGGAGAGACTTTGACCTCATTCAAAACTTTGCCTGTTTGGGTGTTATATTTTACATACCCGGTATCGAACGTCTCAAAACCGATTCCAAATCCCAGCGTCAGTTTCAGCGAAAACTTCCGCTTCAAGGCTGAGGTCGATTGAGATGCAGTAGGGGCCGTGTCCTGCGGCCTGTCCTGCGGGGCCGCCGCCGCTTGCACGGGGTATCCCTGGGGAGCGGGTTCCTCCACAGTCTCGACATGGATCCGGTGGATGTATCCGAAGATGCCCGACGCCACCTCGACCTTGTACCACTCCCCTACCATCGCGACCGCATTCAGCTCGGTCCCCCTGTCGGCCTGCCCCATCTCCCGGCTGTCAAACACGGGTTCCTCCTTGATCTCCGCCTTCTCGGCATTGACCCGGATCTTCCTGGGCGAGTCGAAAGCGACCGCGGCGGCCACCGCTGGCTGAGCCTCTTCCGCCATGCCGACGACCTCGACCTGGCCCTGATGGATGAAGCCTGAGACCACAAAGCCGTCCGCATCGGGCGGGAGGTCGACACGGTAATATTCGCCGGACTTCGACTCCGAGGTCAGGACCGCGCCCAGCTTAACCTTGGACACAACCGTACTGTCGGACCTGGCCTCCAACAGGATCGTTGCGTCTGGCGTAATAACCCGCAGTTCGAGCTCCTCCGCGAACCCGGTCTGTATCCCACCGAAGATCCCGATCACGAATAGCAACCCAAAAATGAAGAACCTTGTGTATGGTCTGATCATGTGTCCTCCCAGAAGATGGATCCGGGGTCCTAGGGGCCGGAGATCCTGGATTGGTTTACCCACTTTATTCCTATTATAGACAGAGCCAGCGGGACGAGTGTAAAGGAAATGTAACTGAATGTCTACGAATTGCCTGCTGCATCAGGAGTGGTGAGATCGACAGCGGGCTCAGTCCAACGGTCTGATCGCTACGCGTCGGAAGTGAACCAGCTTGCCTTCTCCCCAGCTGGATCCGGGGTGGACCTGAATACCGACATGGCCTGTAGCCGGTACGCGGGGCTTGTCATCCTGAAGTTCATCGGTGAAATCCACCAGGGCGGTGCCGTTGATCCATACCTGGATGTGGGCCGGCTGTCCCTCGATCCGCACCCTCACGGTGTTGAACTCATCGGGTTTCCAGAGTTTTTCTCCTTCGGGCTTATGGACCAGGAATCCACCCCCTCCCGGGCAGTAGATGGCCCCAACCTCGCCGTCGGGACGGTAGTCGATCGTAACCTGATAGGAGAGTACATCGGGCTGAACGCGCAGAAACAAACCTGAGTCGATTGGGTAATCGGCCTTGACCTCGGCCAGGAGCTCGTAATCCCCGTAGAGGGCCTCGGTCACCAGCAGCCCTCCCTCACCCGGAGGAAATTGATCGCCCACGATGGCTCCACCGACCACCTCCCACTTTCCGGCCTCGCCGCTGTAGGAGGTCAGCTTTCGCCACCCCGACAGTGTTTCCCCGTCGAACAGGTCCACAAAATCCGATTTCTCTCCCTGGCCGGCGTTGGCCGGTTCGGATGAAGTACACATCACCAGGCACAGGAGTATCAGGCTCAAGTATCCAAGCTTCTGTTTCATGTCGTCACCTCTTCCTCACGAGGCCTGTCCTGGGGGATAGGCCTCATTTCATTGAATCCAGACGGGTCTTCCAGGGGGCTCTCCTAAGCGAGCGGCCCTACCAGATCTTCAACCTCTGTCAGGATCTCTCTGGAAGCCACAAGGTCCTTCATGCGGTTGTGATCCGGGTAGAGCGGCCTGTCCAGGTCGAGATACTCCACATAGCGTCGGATGACCTCCCGGGCCTTGCCCACCCCTTTCCCATACAGATAGGGTTTGTCTTCGATGAGTTCCCTCAGGTCCAGGGCCTGAGCCGCCGCCATGAACTCGATCCCCAGGATACCGTAGGCGTTGTCCAGGATCTGCCGGTTCTTGAGAGCCGTGTTCATGCCCATGGAAACAAAGTCTTCCTGGTCTGCGGCGGCAGGGATCGACTGGATGGAGGCCGGGACCGAGAGGATCCTCTGCTCCACGATCTGCATGTCTGCCGTGTACTGGCTCAGCATCAGGCCGGAGAACATGCCGGCGCCCTTGGTCAGGAATGGCGGGAGCCCGACACTCAGGGCCGGATTATTCAGGCGGTTCATGCGTCGCTCGGACAGCACGCTGACGAAGGTCACGGCGACACCGATCATATCCATAGGCAGCGCAATGGGCGAACCCTGGAAATTGGCGCCCGAGAGCTGGAGGTTCTCATCAGGGAAAAAGATCGGATTGTCCCCCACCCCATTGAGCTCGATCTCCACCTGCTGACGCGCCCATGAAACGGCGTCATGGGCCGTGCCTATCACCTGGGGCGTGGAGCGCATGGAATACGCATCCTGGACCTTGACCTTGAGCCGCCCCTCCGCCAGGTCACCTCCCCGGATGATCTTCTGGATCGCCAGGGAGGTCCGCACGGCCCCGGGAAAACCGCGAGCCTCGTGCAGCTTAGGCGTATAGGGCTTCATGTTGGCCTTCAGGGCCTCCAGAGACATGCAGGCCGCGATCTCGGCCTGCCTCAGCCAGCAGTCCGTGTCTACGAGCATCAAAGCGCTCATGCCCGTGATCACATTGGAACCGTTGATGGTGGCGAGCCCGTCTCTGGCCTGGAGGCCTGGGACGGGGATCCCCGCCTTTGCCAGCGCGGTTTTGCCGTCGTAGAGCTGGCCCTGATAATAGGCCTCCCCTTCCCCCAGCATGAGCAGAGCGATCTGGGACATCGGAGCCAGGTCGCCGCAGGCTCCCACCGATCCCTTGGAGCACACCATGGGGGTCACGCCCTTGTTGAGCATGTCCACCAGGGTGAGCGTGATCTCGGGTCGACAGCCAGAATTGCCGTGGGCGTGGACATTCACCCGGCCGAACATGGCTGCCCGCACCACTTCGATGGGGAATGGATCGCCGATGCCAGCAGCGTGATTGTAGATCAGGTATTTCTGAAAATCCTGTATCTGCGTATCGTCCAGCACGACCTCGGAGAACTCGCCGATCCCAGTGTTGACGCCGTACATGATCTCCCGGGCCTCGATCTTCTTCTCCAGCATGGCCCGGCATTTCTTTATCCTCTCCAATGCATCCGGATGCAGCTCCACCGTCTCCTCTCCGCGGGCCACCCTCTCCACATCCAGGATGGTGAGCCCGGAACCTCTGATAGTCAGCGTCATTGCAGAACTCCTCAAATTATGATGGATAAACGAAAGATATCATTCTACTGAATACACAGGAAAATGGGAAGCGAAGACTGAGGGGATTCTGCCCGACGGGCCCCCGCGCAGACTACGTTATTAGCAGAAAGCCGGACCAAAGGCAAGTACAGGCCTGGATCACTATCTAAGATCTATTCGTCGAAGTATCCGGTGAGATCTTCCCGGTTGAGTTTTTGCTCGAGAGCCGTCCGCACCACAGCGTGTGAGACTTTTTTGTGGACTTCTCTCTCAAGGGGATTGGGAACCAATTCTCCCTCACCCGCAGCAGAGGCGATGGCCTTGGCCGCGGCGACCAGCATCTCCCGAGTGATATCGGTCACGCCGGCATCGATGGCCCCCCGGAAGATCCCGGGAAAGCCCAGGATGTTGTTCACGGACTTGCCGTCAGCCGCAAAAATGGCGCCGGCTTTGCGGGCCTCCTCCGGTTCGATCTCGGGATTGGGATTCGAGAGTGCCAGGACGATCTGGCCGTCCCGTACCATTCCCGGCTTGATCAAGCCGGGGACGCCTGTCGTGGCGATCACCACATCGCAGGTGGCCATGATCTCTTCCAGGCTGGAGGCCTTGCCTCCCAGCTCTTCAAGGCGCCGGACAGCATCGGAGTCCAGGTCTGTCCCGAATATTGGTTGTCCGAAAAGGTGCATCAGCATCTCGGAGATGGCCATGCCGGCGGCCCCAAGCCCGATCTGACCGATCTTTGCTTGGCCGAGTTCCACGTCCGCCATCTTGGCCCCATTCAGGAGAGCGGCTGTAACCACAACAGCGGTCCCATGCTGATCATCGTGCATGACCGGGATATCAAGCCGCTCTTTCAAGCGCTTCTCGATATCGAAACAGCGGGGAGCCGATATGTCCTCCAGCTGGATGGCGCCGAAGGTGGGAGCGATGTGGGCCACGGTGTCGACGATCTCGTCCACGTCCTTGGTGTCAACCAGGATAGGTACTCCCGAGAGGCCTACCAGGGTATCCATGAGGCTCGCCTTCCCTTCCATGACGGGCATGGAAGCCTGTGGTCCGATGTCACCCAGCCCCAGGACCGCTGTCCCATCCGTCACGATGGCCACCATATGAGGGATGGAAGTGAAACGCCGCACGAGCCCGGGCTCCTTCTGGATCTTGAGGCACACATCCGCCACCCCCGGGGTGTAAACCCTCCGGAGCTGACTCAAGGTATCGATCCGGTAGCGGCTGCGGACTGCGATCTTGCCGCCCTGATGCATCTCCAGGACCTCATCCCGGACCTCGAGCAGCTCGGCGTGAGTGCAGCCGTCGACGGCCGCGATCAGCTTCTCCATATGCTCAGCGTTATCTGCAAAGACCACGAGGTCCCGGATCACGGTGCCCCGGCCCATGTGGATGGTCTTGATCTCGCCTAGAAATCCCTTGGCATCCCCGATCGTTTCCAGCAGTTTCCCCAGTTCACCGGGTTTCTGCTGCAGGCGACATCGGAATGTCCGCATCATTTTATTCTCGAACCACATTGCGAATCCCCTTCCTGTTTATTTGATTTTGAAAATATCGACCCACATTATACACGATTTCTCAACGGATTTTGATTCAAATCCCGCCGGCACATCGCTTTGTCCCTGATGACGAACCACTTTTTTTGCCCAGGCGAAGAGGGTAAAAAAAAATGCAGCCGGCATCCGGCTGCATTTATCATTGCCAAATACTAAAGGTCAGGCCAGGAGGCCTTCGAACTGGCTCACCAGCTGGTCTTTCGGTTTGAAGCCGACCACGCGGTCTTTTTCCTCACCGCTCTGGAAGATCAGCATGGAGGGGATCGCCATGATCCCATACTTGGCAGCGGTCTGCTGGTTGTCATCCGTGTTCAGTTTAACGATCTTGATCTTTCCGTTCATCTGTTCCGCGATCTCTTCCAATACAGGGGTGACCATGAGGCAGGGACCGCACCAAGGCGCCCAAAAATCGACAACGACCGGGACTTCTGCTTCCAGGACTTCTGTTTGAAAATCATTATCTGTGACTTCTTGAATACTGCTCATCGATACACTCCTTTTGTTTAATATTGCCTTTTTATTATATAAGCTTATCATTATATGTCAAGGAAAAATCATCATATTTTTCCGACCTGGAATAAAAGTGACCACGACGAAGTCGATGTGGTGAGATTTGTGCACTCGTATAGCGGGACCAGCAAATGATCCTGCTATGACAACAGCTGAGATCCTGTGGGGGGCAAGATTGCCGCAGCGACAAGGAAGTGGTTTATGAGCTGTAGTACACTACAGCGATTGGACCACGACGAAGTCGATGTGGTGAGATTGCCCCCCACAGGATCTCAGCTAGTAGTGTTTGTCGAGGATGCGGTACTGTACAGCCTCCCCCACATGCATGTCACCGAGCTCTTCAGTCCCCTCCAGGTCGGCGATGGTCCGGGCGACCTTGAGGACGCGGTGAAACGCCCGCGCGCTGAATCCCAGCTTATCCACTGCAGCCTGCAGCAGCTTTCGGGTGGTCCCCGACACGGAACAGAACCTCTTTACCTCCCGGTTCCGCATCTGGGCATTACACAGGAGGCCTGCCTCCCGCAGCCTCTCCAGTTGCCTCAGGCGGGCTTTCATGACCCGCCTCCTGATATCCTGTGAGGTCTCAGATCTCTTGCTGCCGAGAATCTCACGGAACTCCACTCGAGGCACCTCGATCTGAATGTCGATACGGTCCATCAACGGCCGGGAGAGTTTGGCATAGTACTGGAATCTCTGATGATCAGTACACTCCACTGGCGAGGAAGACAGCCCGGCATAGGCATCCTCGCAGGGATTCATGGCTGCCACCAGCATGAATCGGCAGGGATACGTCACGGACATGGATGTCCGCGTGATGCTGACGGAACCATCCTCCAGGGGTTGACGCAGCCCCTCCAGGGCCTCCTTGCGGAATTCCGGAAGCTCATCCAGGAACAGCACGCCTCTGTGAGCGAGGCTCACCTCACCTGGCCGGGGAACCAGCCCGCCGCCCACCATCCCGGCCGGAGAGATCGTGTGGTGGGGGCTGCGGAAAGGCCTCCGCGCCACAGCACCCCCCCTCCCTTTGAGCAGGCCGGATGCGCTGTAGATGCGTGTAACCTCCAGGATCTCCTCAAAGATCATGGGTGGAAGTATGGAGGGCAGCCGCCGAGCCAGCATGGTCTTGCCGGCGCCCGGGGGGCCGATCATCAGGAGATTGTGTCCTCCTGCTGCCGCGACCTCAATTGCTCGCTTGGCATGCTGTTGGCCCTGGATCTCGGAAAAATCCACATCCCACTCTTCCGGGGGCAAAATATCTTCTTCGCGGAATCCGACGGCAGGCAGCGAGTGAGGTGCATTCAGGAGCTGTATCACTTCCCCCAGGTCGTGCAGGGCAAATATCTCCAACTCCCGGACCAATGCCGCCTCCCGTGCGTTCTCCCGGGGCAGCACGATCCCCTCAAAGCCCTTATCCCTGGCCAGTACCGTTGAGGCCAGAAGCCCCTTTCCCGGCTTCAGCCGCCCGTCCAGGGCCAGCTCTCCGGTGAACAGGTAGCTTTGAAGGCGTTCAGCCGGGAAGGCCTCCAGGTGAGCCAGGATCCCCAGAGCGATGGGGAGGTCATAGGACGAACCTTCCTTGCGCCGGTCAGCAGGTGCCAGGTTCACAACGATCCGTAAGCGCGCCGGACTGTAGCCGCAGTTCTTGAGAGCAGCCCTGACACGCTCCTTGCTCTCACGCACGGCTGTATCCGGCAGCCCCACGATGACGAACTGCGGGATCCCGCAGTTGATATCCACCTCCACCTCGACCAGGTAGGCATCGATCCCGGCGAGCGAGGCACTTCCGATCTTGAACAGCATAATGTTCCTGTTCAAAGGGACGAACGAATGCCCGTCTTTTTTTCACGAACTGGATTTGGGTCAGAGTTGTTTTTAAGACTTGCCGCCGAATTCCCGGGCCAGCTTCTCGACTTCTTTCTCGATGTCGGTCTGATTGCTGAATTTGATCTTTGTCATGCGGACCGGAGTTCCCTTCTCCTCGGTAACAAACTCGAGGTCATCCTTGGCTTTTGAATCCTTCGCCTCCTCGGCGGGTGGCGGGGGTTCCTTCGGAGCCGCGCTCTCAGAGGCGGGCACCTGCGGTTCGGCAGCGGCCTGAGCGGCGGGCAGTTCTTCCGTGGGAGGATCCTGCTGCACCGGTACCGGTTCCTCTCCGGCCTCGGCTTCGATCGGCTCGGGCACGTTTATTTCAGCAAGCTCGAGGTTTTCCAACGCCATTGGATCCGCTTTCTTGGGCTCTTCCGGGGTTTCTGCCTTCTCAGCATCCGGCTCCGCCTTTTCCCCGAAAACCTTTTCCTTGACATGAGGGATAGTGAGCTTGGCGATCTCTTTGAGCGTTTCGAAAACCCCGATGCCGTTTATCGCCGAGGCTTCCACATAGGGAAGTTTCAGGGGATTGAGCAGGCTGTTGAAGGTCTCTACAGGGATGAGGTTGTCCAGATCACGTTTGTTGAACTGGAAGATGAGGGGGATGAAGTTCAGATCGACATTGAACTCCAACAGGTTTTTGCGGAGACCGTCGAAGTTCTCGAGGTTGGCATCCAACAGCGGAATTTGAGAATCCGCCACAAAGACAATCCCGTCCGCTCCCTTGAGCACGCTCTTGCGTGAGGCTCCGTAGAAAACCTGGCCCGGGACCGTCATCAGCTGGAAATGGATCTGGAAGTCTCGGATCATTCCGGCCTTGATGGGCAGGAGATCGAAGAACAGGGTTCTTTCGATGGGGGTTTCCAGGCACAGCAGATCCCCTCGGGATCCATCGTCCAGTTTGCTGTAGATATAACGAAGATTCGTGGTCTTCCCGCTCAATCCGGGGCCGTAGTATACGACCTTGATCGCAATGGTTTTGGTGGTGTAATTTACGAACGCCATGATTCCCTTACTTTCTTAATTAACACAATCCATGTTCCAGAGTCAACAAGACAGCAGTCCCGAGGCTCATGCAGAACACATGCGCCTCTGCTCACGCCGCACCCTCTTCAGACATAAGGTGTACAAAGATCCGTTCATATTTGTCTATGATCCGAGGCCAGGAATAATTATCCCTGACATACTGTAATCCGTTCTTTCCCAGGGCATCACACAGGCGGCCGTCAGCCAGCAGGACAGCTGCGGCGGAACCGAATTCGGATGCGTCGCTATACCAGAGCCCGCAGCTTCCCTGGACGCAGTGCTGCCTGAGCGGTTCTGTCTGTCCCTGGACCAGGATCGGGGTCTGCACCGCAAGTGACTCCAGGGCCGCCATGCAAAGGCTTTCCAGATGAGACGGATGGACGGTCGCGGAGGCAGCGGCCATGGCCGCGTTTTTCTCCTCGGGGGAAACAAATCCGAGGTATCGGATCCGGGAGTGGGCCGGAATGTCCATCAACTGCTTGCCGATCAGAACCAGGTCCAAATCCGGCTGAGTGTGGGCCAGCGGCATGAAGTAATCAATCAGCTCGGCGCAGCCCTTTCCGGGTTCGATGCGTCCCGCATACAGGAGGAACGGCCCGGAGATCCCGTGTGTGTCCCGGAAGGACCGCTCGTCGATCGCCTCGGGAATCTCGACTCCCACACCCACGATATCCTGGTATTTCCCTGAAAAATCAAAACTCCGGGCAAGCATGTCCCTCTCCGCGACCGTGTTGAACACAAAGGCGTTCGGAGAGGCAAACACATCCCGCATCATGTCCAGGTACAAAGCGGGCTCGTCATGGGCTGTGGGCACCAGTGCCTTGCGCCCGGGAATACGCTTGAGCCCCCAGTAGGTGTTGTAATAGAGATAGGTGAAAAAAACGAATACGTCATGGGCGGAACGCTCCTGTTCCAGAGCTTCCAGAAGAGCCAGGCAGCAGGGGCCCTGTCGGTCCATCCAGTCTTTTTCATCCTCAGGTGAGTGGGGATTGGTGAAGATCCAGTCGGAATACCGGTTGAAATCTTCGATATCCCTTTCTTTATCAACGGGATAGCGCTTGACTACCACGCCGTTCAGCAGGGTCTCTCCGGGGGGGAATTCGTTCCGCCAGCTGACATAATCCTTGGCGGTAGTGGTATATACGGTGCAGTCGTAGCCCGCCGCCGCCAGCCGCTCCGCCACCTGGCGGCAGTGCAGCTCCGAGCCGCCCATGACTTCCTTGCCGTATCGTTGCACGACGAATGCGATCTTCATTGGTGCCTATGGTGGTTTGTGCCCTTTAGTGATCTCACAAATCTATCAGGCATAGATTTAGTCGTTCCCTCCGGTGAAAAATGAGAGGTTTTTTAGCAGGATCTGCTCCAGATCCTGCTCCTGGTATTCCCGGAGCCGTGCTCTCTGTCCCGCGATGATCTTTTTTTTCAAATTTTCATCCCGTGCCACGACCTGGATCAGCTCCGCCACCCGTTCCACAGGCTTGGTCTTCAACAGAACCCCAGAGCCTCCCAGGGTGAACGGAACAGCAGTGCAGTCATAGGCGAGGATGGGGAGATCGAACACCATGCTCTCGATAAAGGGCAAGCCGAATCCCTCGTGTTCGCTCAGGCTCAGGAAGACATCGGAGGACTGATAGAGGGCGTACATCTCCTCGTCGGGAATATGGCCGGTGAAACAGATCTCCTCGGGCTTGAGATAGAACTCGTCCGCCAGACTGATCAGGGAGTCGTAGTAGGGAGGTAGAGACGATGTCTTGCCGACGATGATCAGGCGCACCAAGGGAGAGATGTACTTTTTGAAGTAGAAGACCACCTTGATAAGCTCATCGATCCGCTTGTTGGGAACGATCCGGCCTACAAACAGGATGTTGACCCAGTCGTCCCGAAACAGCTCGGATACGAACCGGTTTGCCGGCTTCCGGTATTTTGAGAAATCCACGAACAGGGGGAGGACCTCGCTGCGCGAATAACCGGCCGCTTCCAGCTCCCTGCGGTTGTACTCGGAATCTGCCAGACCCATGTCCGTGGCTGCGGACAGGGAACGGAGTTCGTCCCTCCCCAGGCGGGAAATACGCGCCATTTCCTTGGAGTAGGGCGCGAAAAAGTGCTCGGGAGTGATGTTGTGGTACAGGAGAATCTTGCGGCTGGCGAGGCGGGCAAAGGCCGGGGTCAGCGGCGATGGCAGCGCGAAGTGCATGAGAGTCACATCTTCGGGCCCGGGGTTTGGGAACGCCTCGAAGGGCCGGCTGTCCTCCTCCAGGCCCGGATCCCGATCCAGACAGTAGATCTCGGAGCTGAATCCCTGCTTCCGCAAGAATCCCTTCATGTGGAATGCGGTGTCGCCGATGGCATCGCCGCGGTGAAAGGCCGGGACCAGCTGGTCGATCCTCATGTCTGCCCCACCTGCTCGATGTGTTCCATCAGGATTCGTACGATGTTGTCTCGGTCATACCTCTTCAGGGCGGTCTCCTGTGAGGAAAGGACGCGCTGGCGGAGTCCGGTGTCTTTCCGCAGCCTGTCCATGAGGGACGCTGTCTTGAAGAGGTCCTTCTCCCTGAGGAGGATCCCTCCTCCGTTCAAGGTCTCCTCCACGGCTCCTGCTGCATAGGCGACCACGGGGAGGCCCTTGTGGAACGCCTCCAGGAGCGGGACGCCGAATCCCTCGTGTTCGCTCATGCTCAGATAGACGTCGGCGAGATCATAATACGCTACCAGCTCGGGAAAGCGGATGTGCCCGGTAAAATGGACATCCCGCAGCTCGAGATCTACAACGAGCTGCTGCAGACCCGCGAGATAGCGCTCCATGCCCCGGTGGTCGCCAGCAAGGATGAGACGGGAATCGGGATCGAAGTATTTCTTGTAGAAATGAAAGCACTTGATGATGTCCTCAAACCTCTTGTTGGGGATGACCCTGCCCACGAACAGTATGGTCCGCTTGGGCTCGCTGAACATCTCTCTGACGACCGTATCGCCCGGTTGATCGAATTTGGCCAGGTCCAGCATGAGCGGCAGGACCCCGGTCCGAGGGTATCCCTCTCTCTCGAGTTCCTGCCGGTTGAATTCAGAATCGCCCAGGGCCAGGTGGGTTTTTTCCTTAAACAGTTTCAGCTCCAGCCGCCCCTTGTAGCACTCCCGGGCCAGGATCCTGTGGTGATCCAGGAAAAAGGCGTGCGGTGTGATGTTGTGATAGATCATGATCTTCCGGTCTTCAATACGGAAGAAGAGCTTGGACACGGGAGAGCCGATAGAGAAATGGAATATCACGACATTGTCCGGCCGGCTGAAGCGCCGGTATTCTCGGTAGTCGTGGATATGCCTCGCCATACGCGGATCATGGAAACGGACAAAGATCTCGGAGTGGATCCCCTGTTCCTGCAGGGCGGAGCGGATTTCCATCATCTCATTGGAGATGGCATCTCCGTAGGTGAGCGAAGTCGCGAACTGGTGTACTTCCATCTCTAGTTCTCCGACACCCTCTGCACCAGATCAAGGTATTTGCCCTCTATGGCTTCCCAAGTGTAATTCTCATTGAAGTAGCGGCGCCCATGTGTTCCCATGGACTGTCTGAGCCTCCCGTCGTCCAGAAGCAGCTGCAGGGCATCCCGATACTCTTCATAGTTACCATAGTACAGCCCCGCGCTGCTGCGGCGGACCTGGCCGCGCAGAACCTCACAGCGGGCATTTGCCAGAACGGGTTTCCCCAGAGCCCAGGCTTCCAGGGTCACCATGGAGAGGCTCTCATAGAATGACGGCATGCACAGCACCTGAGCCCCCTGCAGGGCGGCGAACTTGTCATCCTCGGGAAGGAACCCCAGATAGACGATATCCGGATGTAGCGGGACCTTGATGACGCTGCTTCCCACCAGCACCAGGCGGATACCGGAACCGGTCTCCTGCTTGAAGCGCAGGAAGAATTCGAAGAGCTCCGGGCACCCCTTGTTTTCATCGATGCGGCCGATGTATATGAGGTAATCGCCCTCCAGTCCATAGGAACGGCGGAAGTCTAACTCGGAATAGGTCTCCGGGAGCTCCGTGCCCACGCCGACGACCTCGCCGGGAATATGATCATTCCCGGACAGCGTCTGGATCATGTCGCGTTCCTCCACCGAATTATAGACAAAAGCGCGCGGTGTTCTGAACAACTCCTTGAACAGATGGAACTGGATGACGGCATCGCGTTCGGCCGTGGGGACCAGGATGCTCTTTCTGGGGACGGCCTGTATACCCCAGTAGGAATGATAGTACCGGTAGCTGAAGAACACGAATAAGTCGTAATCTCCCGAGTGCTGGTGGATGTGATCGATGAGCTCTGGCGAATACGGCCCCTCCTCCTTCAACCACTCCAATTCATCCCGATGGGTATGTTCGCTCTCGAAGATGTGTCTCTGGAGCTTTCCAAATCGCTCCGGATCGCGGGTCCGGGCCACTGGGAAGCGCCGCACCTGGACGCCGTTGATTTCCTCCAGGTTTGAGGGATAGTGATCCTTCCAGGTGATGTAGTCCCGCGCCTTGGTGGTCAGCACATGGACCTCCCAATGCTTCCGCATGTGCTCGGCCACCCAGCGGCAGTGCAGCTCCGCACCGCCGTTGATGTCCAGGCCGTAGCGCTGGACGACAAACGCAACCTTCATTTCACGATCTGCTGCTCGAGGGCCTTTTCCCTGTTCCGCAGGAATTCGAAATCCTTCTCCAAAATCCTGGCCTTGACCTTGATGTCCTCCTCTTCTATCTTCAGCTTGCTCAGCTCCACAACCATGTTGTGCGAGAGGCTGTGGAGGAGCTTGATGTATTCTTTGGCATTTGCCAAGGTACGGCCCATCTCATCGAACGCCTTGTCCATGCGCTGGTTAGCGGCATCGTTGAATCCATCGATTTTCTGGTCCAGCTTGTCGGAGGAGCTATAGAGTTCCTGGGTCACGGCATCCAGGGTTTGCTCGAATTTCTGGTTGAGAAAATCCAGTCTCTGGTTGGTGAAGTCGAGGCGGTGAACGGATTCCCGGAGCTCATGATGGACAGGAAGGATCAGGAGCTTGATGAGAGGAGCCAGGGGACGCATGAGCTTCAGCAACAGCTTTTTAGATCCAGACAGGGCGAGCGGTTCATAATTAGGAGCGGAAAGGTTCGGCAATGAAAGCTCGGGCCCGTCCTCAGCAGGCTCCTGGGCCACCGCCTCAGGAGAGGGCATGTGGATCCCCTCCTGGATCTGGCGCATGATGTCCTCTACGTCGGGATCGTCATAATCGATGTTGAGAGCGGGCCGCCCCCCCTTCGCTTCTTTCATTTTTTCGTCATCGGCCATGGCTTTCTCCCCTCACCCGTCACTTTTTCTCTCTGAACAGGTGGTTATCATAAACACTCTGCACATCCTGGATGTCGAGCTGAGGGCGCAGCTTCATCTCGACGATCTCCCGGATCTCACGTTGGGTGAGCAGCCCGTCTTCGATGCGGCGGGCGACGGCCTCGTCGATCTCCTTCTCGATCCGCTCCTGCTCCTCTGGATTCAAGCCCTTGATCTCCAGAAATTTTTTCATCTCTGCCTCCGTCACCGAATATACCCCAGGGCCTTGAGCTGATCGCGCACGCTCTGGTCGATCCGGGCCTTTCGGGTCTGTGCCTTCTGGGCCCCTGCATAGAAGTCATTGATCCAGCGCAATATGTCGTTGGCCAGGCTCGGCTGCCTGCTGGCGATGCTGCCGCGCTCAAGAGGATCGTCTGTCAGATCGAAAAGCTCTGCCGGCCCATGTTGGGGCGGATCGAAGCGGAAAAACTCCAGGTCCTCAACCGAATAGGCCTCGTTGAGGATCATCTTGATCCGGCCCCGGTTAGTGGCGATCTTCTGTGGGACATGGGAACCCAGCACATTGCTGCCGATATCAGCCAGGAACATCCGGTCCGCCGTCTCTTTCCCCTCGATGACCGGGACCAGGCTCCTCCCGTCCCATGCGCGGCCGGAAGAATCCCAGCCCAACACGTCCATCAGTGTCGGCATGACGTCCACCAGCGACACGATCGTCTCCGGAGCCGTCCCCCTGTGTTCGGACCCCGGAAGTTTCACGACCAGGGGTACCCTCAGCAGCTCATCATACAGGCTCTGACCGTGTCCCCACGCCCCATGATCAAAAAATTCCTCCCCATGATCGCTGAGGAACACGATCAGGGTCCTGTCATACAGTCCCTGGGTCTTCAGCTGGGCGAGCAGGGGTGCGATGAGCCGGTCGTCCACATACCTGATCTCCCCGTCATACAGGTCGATGAGGTTGCGGCGCTCCGCCTCGGGCAGGGGACGGTACAGGTTTTCCTTGCCCCCCAGGTGGTTGAAGAGGTCGGCATGGCCGAAGAGGGAATCATCATCGAGATACATGACCTTGTAGGGGGGCGGGCAGGCATACGGGCTGTGGGGCTGATATGTGTGCAGGAACAGGAAAAAACGGCGCTCCACATGGCGGTCGATCCACTTGGATACAGACCGGAACACGCGGTCTGCAGAATCCTGATGAAACACGCCGCCCGCACTCACATCATAGGTATCGAAGCCCTTGGAAAATCCATAGGCGGGACTCACGAAGCCGCCCCCGGTGAAGGCAGCACAGGAGTATCCCTCGCTGTGGAACATCTCGGCCAGGGTGACCAGCTCCGGATCCATCCGCTCGTCGTCATGGTAGACCTGATGATGGACTCCATGCAGGGAAGTCATGAGCGACACGTGAGAAGGAAGCGTCCAGGAGGACGAAGCATAGGCATTGGCAAAGCGGATCCCGTCTTCAGCCAGGGCATCCAGGTTGGGGCTGGTGTCCCGCTCATAACCGTAGCACCCCAGATGGTCGGCCCTGAGCGTGTCGACGGAGATCAAAATCACGTTGACGCCGGATGGATCCCTCTTGAAAAGAACCGGGTTGGCCCAGAAGGCTGGTGCGGTCCCCTCTCCCATGGTGACAAAGGACAGGCGGGCCTCGCGGAGTTCATAAGGGAGCTCTATCCGGTGCCTGGAAAAGGACCCTCCCGAGCCTTCGGATGCCCCGGGTGCGGCCAGAAACTTCTGAAAAAGCGTCCTCTTCCGGCCCTGGGACTCCAACTCAACGCGAAAGTCTACACCGGACTCGGATTCCTCATCGGCCCCGGCCGGGCTTTCCCGTAAGGAATCTTCAGCGATCCCCACAGCGAATTCAAGCTCGGAGGCCGCCGTGAGATCCACCGTGAATGTGTATTCGGATCCTGCAGGGGCGAAGAGGATCCTGCGGTCCGTGCCCCCCAGGCGGAGCCTCCGCTTCAGGCCCAGGGGATTGTGCGAGACGCCGGCCTCCTCCAGGATATTGGACTGCTGGGGATACGGGGGGGGATCACTCCCCTCGACTGGTTCGGCCGCGCCCCGCAGGGGGGACCGCACGATGTGGTCATCCGTCAGGATGTCGATAAAACTGACAGGATCCAGCGGTTCCGGTGTCCTCCCCCGGCAGCCGGCCAGGAACAGAATGCAGACCAGGAATCCAGTCATTACTCGCTTGCCTGTCATCCTCTCTACCTCAATTGGGCATTGTAGTCTATTTGGTGTAGCGGTTCAATCCTGTGACACGGATTGCACTTTGCAGGCGTCTTGTATAATATCCCCATAGCATCATCGACAAATCATGATGGTGAGGAGACACCATGGACTTAAGGAAAAGAATCCGGGTCGGCGTCATCGGCGGAGCGGCCCCGGAAGCGCGGTTCCGTGAGATGGCGTTCGAGGTCGGCCGCCTCATCGCTGAGAAGGAAGCCATCCTGGTCTGCGGAGGGCTGGGTGGAGTCATGGATTCTGCAGCCCGCGGTGCCAAGCAGGCCGGGGGGATGACGGTCGGGATCCTGCCCGGCGGATCACCCAAAGATGCCAACCCCCACATCGACATCGCCGTGGCCACGGGAATGGGCTACTCCCGAAACAACCTGGTGGTCATGAACTCGGACGTCCTCATCGCCGTAAACGGCTCCTTCGGCACACTCTCTGAGATCGCCTATGCCAGGGTTCACGAGAAGAAAGTGGTGGGCCTGGGGACCTGGGAGATCGAAGGCGTCGTCCAGGTCGAGTCTCCGCAGCAGGCAGTGGATCAGGCCTTCAAGGAGTTTTTCCCCCTGCTCCGCTGAAACGCAGAGGGGATTGCTCCTGTCGGGAACGCACGGCAATGAAGCAGAACTACAAGATCGTCCTGAGCTATGATGGGACAGACTATTGTGGGTGGCAGATACAGCCCCGGAAAAAAACCATCCAGGGAACACTGGAGGACGCGCTCTTCCGGTTCCGCACGTGCCGCATCCCGGTCATGGGGGCCGGGCGGACCGACTCGGGAGTGCACGCTTTGGGTCAAGTAGCAAACTTCCAGGCTGAGCTCGACCTGGGTGACGCCGAGCTGCTCCAGGCTCTGAACGGCCAACTCCCCGACGACATCCGCGTCCTGTCGCTCGAGCGTGCAGCGGACATCTTCCATGCCCGGAAGTCGGCACGCTCTAAGGTCTACCGCTACCGGATCGTGAATGCGCGGCAGATCAGTCCCTTTGACATGCGCTTCGCTCTGCACTGGCCTGGAGCTCTGGATTTGCATCAAATGCGTGCCGCCGCTCGTCTTTTCATCCGGGAGGCAGACTTCTCCACCTTCTCCTCCAACCGGCTGCGGCATCCGGTTCGCAAAGTCACCCGCTCGCAGGTCCGGATGTCCCAAGGCGAGATCACATACACGGTCGAGGCCAGCGGCTTCCTCCAGTACATGGTCCGGACCATGGTGGGAACCCTGCTCGAGGTGGGCAAGGGAAAGGTGGAACCGGCAGGTCTAGAAGAGCTTTTCGAGCAGAAAAAACGCTCCCGAGAAACTCCCACCGCCCCGGCCAAGGGGCTCTGTCTCCTGAAGGTCGATTACTGATACCGAAACTGGAGGCGGATCCGGTTGTCATCCCTCCTGGGTGGGGCTGAAGTGCCGGATCATGACCATCGCATCTTCCGGCGGATCCTGATAATACCCCTGCCGCATCCCCAACAGAGTGAATCCGAATTTTTGATACAGGATCACAGCGGGAGTGTTGGACGGGCGGACCTCGAGCACTACGTGGCGGGCTCCCATGGTCCGGATGATGCCGAGGGTCTCCTTCAGCATCGACTCCCCAACGCGGAGACCGCGGAAATCCGGATGGAGAGCGAAGTTGCTGATCTGGGCCGCATCAGCCATATACCAGAAGATGATGTAGCCGACAATCCGCTCATGGGGTCTCTGCACGATGACATTGGGAAAGGAGATGTGCAGGTTCTCGATCTCCCCCCGAAAGGATGACTCCTTCCAGGGATTCGGAAAAGAGAGCCTTTCTATCTCCAGGATGAAGGGGAGGTCACGCTCCTGCATGCGGCGCAGATAGAAGGAGGAGGGGGGCAGCACAGCCTTACCGATGGCCTTCCTCCGCCTGCGATTTCCTGAAGTACAGCGGTTCGAGCTGAAAACTGTCCAGGCCATGACCGGCCTTCAGCCGTTCATACCCGAGGAGGCCGACTTCGTAGCCGACATACCGCGAGCGGCGTGAGAGGCGGGCCTTGTCCTTGAAATAGTCCGAGATCCTGTCCCGGTAAACGGGAACTCCGCTCCCGATAAAGGTGACGATCCGGTGTGCAGGAACACGGAAAAACAACGAGTCGGGCGTATATAATCCCTGGGGGATGATCTCCTGCAGGTCACCGGCTCGGGCTTCGAACAGGGCGGAATACACTTCGCTCTTCTTCGCATCGATGAGAGGGCAGAGCAGCCGCGCCTGCGACTGCTTGATCTTATACGCCAGGGCTTCAAGGTTGGAGACCGCGGCGATGGGCCTGTTGGCTGAGAATGCCAGGGCTTTGACCGTACTCATGCCGATGCGGATCCCCGTGAACGAACCGGGTCCCACGGCCAGGGCAAACCCATCCAGTTGGGGCAGGCCTATGCCCAGGGACTTCAACAGCAGATCGACGGCCGGGAGCAGCCGCTCCGAATGAGTTTGGGGAGAATCCAGGTTGATCTCAGCCAGAAGGCGCCGGTCCCGCAGGATCGCGACCGATCCGGCTGGAGTGTTGGTGTCGACGGCCAGTATGAGCATTATCTATCCCCCGCTCCCATCGTGGGCGTAGGCGAATAGCCCACCGGCAAGCCAGATGTCGTGCTGAACACCGCTCATGGGGCTGAGCGAAAAACGCGAATCCCGAGTCAGGTTTCGGCCCTCTCCAGAGATCAAGTCGACTCTGACCGAATCACCGGTCTGCAGCAGGCCCTGTGCGACCTGGGCCGTCAGATCTGTGCCGTCGAGGACAGGCAGCCCGGAGTTGACGGCATTGCGGAAATATATGGCCCCAAAAGAAGGGGCCGCGATGAGGCTCACCCCCAGTGCGATGAAACAGTCCACGGCCTGCTGACGGGACGAGCCCGCCCCGAAATTCCTGCCGGCAAAGAGGATGTCACCCTCTCGCGCTTCGCCCGGGAAGTGCTTCCAGCCTTCCAGATTTCCCAGAGCAAAAGGGCCCATTTCGCTCAGTTCGGTGATGTGGAGGTGAGCATTGTGGAAGATCTGATCCGTATCGATGTCTTCTATGAGCCCCCCGCTGCCGCCGGTCAGGACCCAGATCCTGCCCTCCAGCTCAGCGCTCAGGTTCATGAGAATTCCTCCGGTGATGTGATACGTCCCGTGAGGCAGGATGCTGCCACGACCTCGGGGCCGGTCAGATAGGTGCGGCCCTTGCCCTGCTTCCCCTCGAAATTCCGGTTGCCCGTGCTGATCTGCACCTCGTTTCGTCCGGTGAGGCCGACGTGGCCTTCGGCGCATCCACCGCAGCCGGGATTGCTGATCACGGCGCCTGCGGCGAACAGATCCTGCAGCAGCCCCGACTCCAGCATTTCGCTGTATACCCGCCTGGTGGCCGGGACCACCTTGAGAGTGACGCCATCCTTGATTTTCCGGCCCTTGAGGATGCGGCCTGCTGCCTGCAGGTCCTCGAACCGACCGTTGGTGCAGGAGCCGATGAAGCCCGTATCTATCGAAACATCCCGGAGGCTCCGGACCGCTTCCACATTGGTGGGCAGGTGGGGGGCTGCAACCAGGGAAGGGATGTCTCGGATCTCGATTTCCAGTACTTGGGCATACCCCGCGTCGGGATCTGACTGGGGATGACTGAAGGGATCGCTGGTCAAGGTCTCCATCTCGAGTGCTGCCCGCTCATTCCATTCGGGGATAAAACCAATGATCCCCGCCATCTCCGTAACCATGCTGCACAGGGTGATGCGTCCCGCGAGGGAAAGCTCACGAACCGGCTCGCCGTAGAACTCCACAGCCCGGAGCGCCGCAGACTTGGTTCCCAGCTCCCCGAGCAGGAAAAGTGTCAGGTCCTTGGCGGAAGCGGCCCCCGCCTTCCCCTTGAGCACGACCTTGAGTGTCTCGGGCACCTGGAACCAGCTGCGGCCGGTCTTGAAGCCGAATGTGATATCCACATCGCCCATGCCCTGCCCGAAGCACCCGACAGCACCCAGGATATTGAGGTGGCTGTCCGTGCCCACGACCGTGCCGCCTGAGTGGGCAAGGCCGGCCTCGATCAGGACGTGGGAGCCGATCCCTTCGTCCACGTCGAACACGCGTATTCCCTGCCTGCGGGCAAACTCCCGGCAGATCTGCTGGTTGTCGGCGTATTTCAAGGAACAGGCGGGCACGCACAGATCAAAGGTGAAGAAGGTCCTGGCAGGATCGTCGACCGGGCCCTGCCCGTATTCGGATTCGAAATTCTTGACCACGTTGGGCCCGCCGAAGTCACGCGCTGAACGGACATCGAGATCCATCCACACGATCTTCCCCGGCGCCACCACATCCCCGGTGTGCGCCTGTATGATCTTTTCGATAATGGTTAGGCCCATGCGAGCTCAATCCAGGTGAGCGGCCACGGCCTGAGCCACGTCCAGCGTGGTCGCCGTCCCGCCCAAATCGTAGGTCCGGACCTTCCCCTCGGCGATCACAGCTGCGATGGCTGCTTCCAACCTGAGGGCATCCGCATCCTCCCCCAGCCAGTCGAACATCATCTTGACAGCCAGGAGCATGGCTATGGGATTGACCTTGTACATTCCGGTGTACTTGGGTGCGGAGCCGTGCGTGGGCTCGAACACCGCGTACTCATCCCCGATGTTGCCGCTGCAGGCAAAGCCCAGGCCGCCGACCAGCTGGGCCGCCAGGTCGGAGATGATGTCGCCGAAGAGATTTTCCGCCACCAGCACCGCATAGTCCTGCGGATTCTTGACCAGCCACATGGCCATGGCATCCACGTTGGCCTCCCAGAACTCCACATCGGGGAAGTCGGGGGCCATCTTACGCGCAATATCGAGGATGAATCCGCCGGTCTCCCGCAGCACATTGGGCTTCTCGACAAGCGTTACCGAGCGCCGGCCGTGCTGGCTGGCGTATTCGAAGGCGCGCTGCAGGATTCGGGTGTTTCCTTTCCGAGTCATGATGCGCGTACTGATCGCCAGGTCCTCGTTTGGGACATCCGAGAATTTCTTCATCTTGGGATGTATGAGCAGGGCGTCCTTGACCTCCTGGGGCATGGGAAAGAACTCCACCCCCGCGTACATTCCCTCCGTATTCTCGCGGAAGATGACGAGGTCCACATCGTCCCGGTAATTGAGCGGATTGCCGGGATAGGCCTTGCAGGGCCTGAGGTTGGTGTAGAGGTTGAACTCCTGGCGCAGCCTCACGATGGGGCTGAAGTACACAAATCCCTTGTCGCTCAGCCGGGGATCGATCTCCAGGGCCGCATCTTCGCGGGGCTTTGAGGTGATGGCTCCGAACAGGCAGGCATCCGTCTCCTTGAGTAGAGAGATCGTTCTCTCCGGGAGCGGATCTCCTTCCCGGCACCAGAATTCCCAACCGATGTCACCCTCCAGATACTCGGCATCGAAACGCATCTTGTCCAGAACGATCCGCGCGGCTTCCATGACTTCGACACCCACTCCATCCCCAGGCAGGACTGCGATACGGTATTTCGGCATCTAAGGCTCCTTTTTCTATTGATTCGTGATATCCGCGCCCATCAGCCCGATGAGGGCAGAAGTGGGGACTTCTATGATAGAAGAGCGCGACAAAAAGTTCAAATCCCCTGCTTGAGCTTCTTCTGCGTATAGGCGACGAGCCCGCCTGCCTGGAGGATTCCCAGGACCGATTCGGGCAGGGGAGCGAACTCAAAGGTTCCCCGGGGCGTCTGAATGAGTCCGCGCGTAAAGTCGATGCGCACCCTGTCGCCGGCTTCTATTGCCTCAACCGCTTCCTGGGACTGGATCACCGGCAGGCCCTGGTTGATCGCGTTGCGAAAAAAAATGCGGGCGAATGACCCGGCGATCACAGCTTGCACACCCGAGAACTTCAGGCAGGAGGCGGCCTGTTCACGGGAACTGCCGCAGCCGAAGTTCTTTCCGGCGATGACTACATCCCCGGGTTGGACCTGGCTGGCGAAATCCGTATCCAGGTCTTCCAGAGCATGTCCCGCCATCTCCTCGGGTTCCATGAGAGCATATGTGTATTTCCCGGGGAAGATCACATCGGTGTTGACGTCATCCCCATATTTCCAGGCTTTGCCTTCAGTCATGTTGTCGACCTCGGATCGGTAATTACGCCGGTGAGCGCCGAGGCCGCCACGGTGGCCGGAGACGCCAGATAGATCTCGGAGTCCCGGCTCCCCATGCGACCGCGGAAATTACGGTTGGCCGTGCTGAGGGCCACCTCACCCGGAGCCAGTATGCCCTGATGCGCGCCCAGACAGGGCCCGCATCCGGAGTTCAGGATCACGCAGCCTGCCTCAGACAGGCTTTCTAGGATCCCCTGCCTCAGTGCCTGCACATACACCTGGCGTGAGGCCGGGATGACGAGCACACGCACCGCAGGGTGGATCCTGCGCCCCCCCAGGATCCGGGCCGCGGCCTCCAGGTCTTCGATCCGGCCGTTGGTGCAGGTGCCGATGAGGGCCTGATGGAAGCGCGTTCCCAACACCTCGGAAACCGGCTTGACATTGTCCACAGTATGGGGACACGCAACCTGGGGCTCAAGCTCAGAGAGATCATAGCTGAGGACATGGGCAAAATCCGCGTCTTCGTCCGAGTAGACGGGCGTGAACTCCGTCCGGGCACGGCCCTCGAGATAACCGAGGATTTCTTCATTCGGGGCGAAGTAACCGTTCTTGGCACCCATCTCCGCCGCCATGTTACTCAGTACGAGCCGTGATGATAGGGGGAGCCGCTCCGCGGCCGGGCCGGCAAACTCGACGGCCATGTAATTGGCAAAATCGGCCCCGTTGTCTCCGATGATCTTCAGGATGGCATCCTTGGCCGTGATTTCCTCACCGAAGCGGCCCTTGAGGTCGATCCGGATGGTCTTGGGTACTCGCAACCAGATCTCATCCGTGGCCCAGAGGCAGGCCACCTCGGTCCGCCCGATCCCCGCTGAGAAAGCCCCGAAAGCCCCGTAGCTCGTGGTGTGGGAGTCGGCGCCCAGTATGAGCTCCCCCGGGAGGGCAAAACCTGATTCGGAAAAGACCTGGTGGCAGATGCCGTTCTGGATATCGAAAAAGTGTGAGATGTTCTGAGCCATCACAAATTCCCGGATGAGCTTGTGATTCAAGGCGTATTTTTCGGCGGCAGCTGGGACCACGTGGTCCAGGATGATGACGATCTTCTCGGGCTGGCGGACCTTCTCTACTCCCAGCTTGGCGAACTCCTTGCTGATGGCGGCCGTGTTGTCGTGGGACAGGATGAAATCCGGAGCCACAGTGACCACCTCACCGGCCTTGACGTCCCTGCCGGTCCGGCTCCCCAGCACCTTTTCGGAAAATGTCTTGGCCAAATCCCCCCCTCCTCGTGTTATGCCTGGCTAGTCGATCTGCAGCGCCTCAAAATTCACGAAGTCGGCATGATTGACGATGATGGCCTCCACGGTCCGCCGCGCACCATCGCCTTCCTTGGAATGGGCGGCGATGATGTGCAGGATCTCCTGGGGGATGTCAAACCGGCCGGCAAAGGCCGCGCCCGAGACAGGATGCCTGAGGAGCTGTCCCTCTCGGCTCTTGACAAATTCCCCGTCCCGGCGTGTGTATTCGAAAAGCTTGCCCACGTCATGCAGCAGGGCGCCGGAGAGCAGGGCGTCGCGGTCAATGGCAACCCGGCCCCCATATTCCTCCACCAGCACCTCGGCGATCTGCAGAGAGCATTGTGTCACCGCCCGGGTGTGGCTGACGATGTTGACGGGAGTGTGACGGATGAGCAGAGTAAAGGGCATGTCCTTTAAATCTTCGACCGTCCACCCGCTCTTGTCCATCGCCTCCAGCCACACAACAATGGTCTTTTCCTGGAGTTCGGCATCCTCGATGAGTTGAAACTCAGGCATCAGAGAAAGGAGTTTGTTTCGCATCATTCGTCCTCTTCGCTCCCCGGTCCGTCATAGGCAAAGTCCGTGGGATGGATCTTGCGCATGGGACGCATGCGGGTCTTTTCTTCATGGATGTGGGCGGTCAGGCCGGCTGTCCGGGCGATGATGAAGAACGCATTCCCTATCTCGGGCGGGAAGCCCAGGTCACAGAGCAGAGCGGCTATGGCCCCGTCCACATTGATGGGCAGCGCCTTGCCCAACTGCCCGGCCAGGGCATGTTCCACGGCACGAGCAATGGACACATGCCGCCCGGAGAGGCCAAGTTCCGCGGCCAGCGCAAACAGCCTGGCCGTGCGCGGGTCCTGAGTGTGCAGGCGGTGGCCGAATCCGGAGGCCCGCTTCTTGCTCTGCCGCATTTCCTCGAGCACCGCGCCTGCAGCCTCCTCCATCTCCTTGCCCGCCTCGGACATCAGCTCTGCGATGCGGTAGAACAGGCGCATGCCCTCTTCGATGGCACCCCCGTGATAGCGGGAGATCGCCAGGATGCCGGCAGCGATGGATGCGTTGAGCTCGGAACCGGTGGACGCCACGGTGCGAGCAGCGAGAGCCGAGGGAGGGCTGGCCCCATGGTCGATCGAGGAGACAAAGATGGCGTCTATCAGCCTCCCCACTTCCGGAGACGGCATCTCACCTTTGAGGACCAGGTAGATAGCCTGGGAAAACGATATCGTCCCGATGAGCTCATCCACCGGCTGCCCGCGGACCGCAACCCTGTTGGGCGCCACTTTAGTGATGCCGGTTTTCCAGTGCAGTTCACTCATTTGGTCCTCCTGCCTTGCCGGCCAGTTCGAGGGCGGCCGCTGGGATGTCTGCCACGCTCTCGACAACATGCACGCCCACTTCCTTGAGCCGGCCGACCTTGCTGGCGTGGGAGCCTCTGGTGCCCTCCACGATGGCGCCGGCATGTGAGAAACGCGTACCGGATTTGGCGGCCTTTCCGCCTATGTATGCGACCACGGGTTTGGTCAGCTTGCCGGCCGCGATCAGGTCCGCGACTCGCTCTTCTTGTGTGGTCCCGATCTCGCCGAACATGACGATCAGATCGGTCTGTTCATCCTCTTGGAAGAGCTCCACGACCTCGGGATGGGAAAGGCCCACCACGGCATCGCCGCCCACATGGACGATCGTGCTCTGGCCGAGCCCGGCCTCGGTGAGATAGTAGGACATGGCGGATGTCATCCCCCCGGAACGGGAGGTGACACCAACGTTTCCAGGCTTGAACCATTCGCGTGCCCTCTCCGCCCGGCCCCCAATCATCCCCAGCACCGCTCGGCCCGGGCTGACCAGGCCCAAGGTGTTGGGGCCCACGAAACGCGCACCTCGCTTTTCGGAAAAGGCGGCGATCTCGAGCACATCCTGGATCGGCACGCGGTCCGGGACGATGACCACGAGCTTGACACCCGCGGCAATGGCCTCCAGGGCGGCGTCCTTGACCAGGGTGGCGGGCACGAATATGACACTCACGTCCAGCGCACCTGTCCGCTCCCAGGCCTCTTCCACGGAGTCATAAACGGGAACCCCCAACACATCCTGGCCACCCTTGCCCGGAGTCACTCCGGCCACGACCTTCGTCCCATACTCGGTCATCAGGCGGGTACGGACCATCCCCTCTCGACCTGTGATCCCCTGGACCACGACCTTAGAATGTTCATTGACCAGGATCGACATGTTATTCTTCCGATTCCTTACTTCCCTCGGGTGTCCGAACTCCCGGTCCACCCTGTTTCTCTATGATGCTCGAGCGGTATTCCCGCAGTCCGGGCATGGGAAGATGGATTGCGATCGCGTCCTGTTCATGGAAGCGGCAAAAGATCTCGCAGGCCAGGCACTCCGTGCACTTTCCCTTTCGGGCCGCATCCCTCTCCACGGCCAGCTCCGGCCTCTGCTCCCCATCCAACCTCAGGATCCCGGGAGCACAGGCTTCGATGCATCCATGCGTGCCGCAGGCGGCACATTTCTCGTGATCAAAATAAACAGCACCGGTCACGGTCGCAAAGGAATACCACGTGTCCGGGAACTCCGGCTCTTCCAGCGGCCGCACCCGGTAGGGCCGGCTTCCGCTCTCCGCGATCAGCTCTTCCATGCGCCGGGCACAGAACTCAGGAGAATCATCCCGACCATAGCCCTCGACGGTGCCGGGGATGTTTTCGAGGTATTGGTCCAGGATCTCGATGGCTTTTTCCTCGTAGTTTCCGCCCAGGCGGATGACTGCGGGGATGTCGAGCCCCTCCTCCAGGAATGCCTTGACCAGGCCGCGGGCCGAGTGGAACTGCTCTTGGCTGGCCACGCCCGAGCCTGAAGCGAAATATCCCTTGATGTTGGGCTGCGAAAGGATAACCTTGGCCGCCCGGTACACTTTGGCGGCGGCCGGATTGCCGCTCGTATCACAGTAGTTGGCAAGCATGAAGCCGCAGCTCAGGACCGCGTCCATGGACATCATCGAGCCTCCCCCGCCGGCACCGTTGAAGCCGATGGCCTTTTCCTCCGGCGAGAGGTCCTCGTGCATCTGGAGGAAGTAGAACGTACCGCGGTAGTCCTTTTCCTCGATGCGGTAGGCGATCTTTTCCAGTTCGGTGGGGGGACGGTCGAATTCACGGGCGACCTCGATCCCCAGGTCGGGATGCCGGAAGACCGCATAGTCATCCACAGTGAAGTGGCAGTCGGCCGCATAGACCCTTCCGTCCGCTGTGCGGACCAGTGGATTCATCTCGGCAGAGCGGGCATCATACGTTCGGGCCACACGGTAGAATTTTGCAAGCAGCCCCGAGAGCTGGAGCAAAAGCTTGCCCTTGATCCCGGTACGGCGGATGAGGTTGCGGACCTCATACTCCCGCACGCCCTCGAGGATGTCGATGGGCATGCGCGCGATCTTTTCGGGATGGATCTTCGCGATCTCCTCGATCCCGGTGCCGCCCACCGAGCTGAAGACCAGGAGCGGAGCCTTGGCGGCATCGTCGATGACCAGCCCTGCGAAATACTCGGCTTCGATCGCCAGTTTTTCCTCCACCAGGACCTCGTCCACCACGAAATTCTTAATCTGGGAGCCCAGCAGCTCGCGCGCCTGGGCTTCGGCCTCTTCGGGAGAGTCTGCAAACCGGATCCCACCCAGCCCGGCCCGGCCCGTGACCCAGACCTGGATCTTCAGCACCACCGGCCGTCCCAGGCCTGCCGCGATCTCGCGGGCTTCTTCAGGAGTTCGGGCGACACCACCCTCCGGGATGCGGATACCGCCATCCTTCAACAGCTGTTTGCTCTGGTATTCGAATAGTCGGGCCATCTGTATTTCCTGAAAAGGAAACCCTATCTTATTAAAACAGCCCCGGGCAGTCAATCTCTCACTCCTTTTCACCGACCGGCTGGAATCACCCCCCCACAAAAAGGCCTCGGGGAAGCATTGACGACAAAACCTGGCGGATGTAGTTTGGGAAAAGATGCCATGAGCGTCGGAGGGGGAATGAGATCTAAAAAAGCCGCCTTGATCTTGGCTACCTGCTTGTTAGGAGCCTGTGCGACAGGCAGGCCCGATGCCAGGGCCAGGTTCTATCAGGATGAGCTGGACATCATGCTCATGCGGGGCAAGGACTACCAAGAGGTCACGCAAGTCTTGAACACATGGGAATTCGGTGTCCTGGACACCTGGGAAGCGATAAATCCTGATGAATCGAGCCTGAAACGGCTGGACAACCGAAAACTCGGCCGGTTTTCCGAACAGGAAAAACGGAACATCTTCAAGAACACGGGCAGCTACAACGTCTTCTATCTCTTAAAACAGGAAAGCAGCGAGTCTGCCTCTCTGGGCGAAATATCCGGCATGGGCTTCAACACACGGAAAGACAACACCGTGGACATCGAAAGATACTCTCTGATCCGGACGACCTTCCACAACCAAAAACTCATTCAGTTCAAAGTCTGGACGGACATCACGACCTCCAACGTCAGTGGATTCAAGGTCAAACGGGTTCCCTAGCCGGCTCATTTGATCCACATCTGGAAGGTCACGCCATCTTCCTCGCTGTAGATCTCCAGGACCTCTCCCTTCATAGACAGGAGCTGCCGGATCATCCTGTCCAGGTCATATCCCTCTTTCTTGAGACGGACCTTGTCCTCCTGGGAGATGGCGGAAAACGCCAGGTCGGCCAGGGCCCAGGGGATGTTGAGCCTCAGAGCCGGCTTGCGCTGGCCCTCCTTGTAGATACGCAGGTACAGGATCCGAGCCCCCCGCTCATCCTGCTCCTCTCTCTCTTCCCCGAATTCTTCGAAGGCATCTGGATCGATGCGGAGGATGGCCAGCCTGGCCCGGTCGCGGAGCTCGTCGTCTCGGGAATCATCCAGGATCTCTCTCAAGACCGGGAGGGCCTTCTCCCTGGCCCGCTGATCATCCACAAAACTCAATTGAATAGCGGCGTAGTAACGCACGTCCCGGTGATCACTCTTCAGCCTCGACTCCGCCTCGTCCAGGTAGGATCTGCGCCCGTTCTTGTGCAGGCGGATGGCCAGGTCCACGATGGTGTTCTCGGCATCGTCGATGAGGCTCCTGTCTACATCCTCCTGCCTGAGGAAACGCTTGAACAATGCAAGTGCATCCGCCTCTTTGCCCCGCTGCTCCTCCAGGCACTTGCCCTTGTAGAAGAGGGCTTGGGCATAGTAGCGGCTGTCCGGATATTTTTCCAGGAGATCGTCCAGGATCTTCTGGGCCTTGGTCCACTTCTTGTCGAATATCAGGACCTTGGCCTCGGTGAACAGGTCATAGTCGGACTGGGCTTCGATGATGGTCAGTCCCAGTGAGGCGGCCAGGAACACTATCAGAATCACACTATTGATTTTTCGCATTTCAGATCTCACTTCCCTGCAGTTCCTGTTTGACCAGCTTGATCTTCATAACCAGCTGTCTCTCCTGGATGAGCGCCTGGAGCTTGGCCAATTCGGCGGCGGGAAGCTCCGAGCTGATCTGGCTCAGTTCCAGGAAGAGCAGCTCGATCTGGTCGCAGAGGATCTTGGCCTTTGACATTTGGTAGGAACCGAGCTGCTGGTCGATGTATCTTTTTTTGGACAGGAGGTCCTTGGCCTGATCTGAGGCATAGTCGCTCTGCCAGAAATCGGCGGCCTTCTCCGGAGACGACTGGACCAGATCGAGCAGCAGATACTGGCTCCTGTCCAGGTAGTCCAGTGTGGTGCGCCGGGCCACTTCGATATCCATGTCCTCGAGCGTCCCGGCCGGGATGACCAGTTCCAGAGAGGCCAGCTCCAACGGTCCGGGGGAGCGCAGCACCAGGAAGGTCAGGGCCGCACCCAGGAGAGCACCGATGAACAGGGCCGCATAGACCGGACGCATCCGGGATTGGAGTAGGATTTCCCGGAATCCCCGTCGCCCGGGAACACCGATCCTGGATCCCTTCCCCAACACTCGATCCGCGATCCTGTCGGGCAGACCTTCCCAGTCCACACCCTCCATGGCCGCAGCTATTTCCGGATTCAGGGTATCCGCACCATTAAAGACCTTCTTCATATCGTTCATCTCCCGGCGGCAGTCCGAGCAGGCCTGGAGGTGGCCCTCCACAGCCCAGCTCATCTCATCGGGGAGTTCTCCGTATAGATAGGCCGCCAGTTCCCTCTGATATCCTTCACATTGCTTATTCATGGCTGTGCTCCCACATAGGGGCTCATATGGATCTTCAGGTTCTGGATCGCCTTGAAATTGAGCGACTTGACCGTGCCCACGGCGATATTCAGAATCTGGGCGATCTCTGTGTACTGGAGCTGATTGTAGTGCCGCATCACAAAGATCAGGCGCTGGCGTTCTGTAAGGCGACCCAGGCAGGTTCCGAAGACGTCCTTCAGGTCCGATGCTGAGGAGGGGTCCTTGACCGGCCCGGTTCGATCCTGCCTGACTTCTTCGGGTTCGGCATCCACCAGAAACTCCCGGTCCTTCTTGTGCTGCTTGCGGTAGTGATCGATGCACAGGTTCTTGGCGATCTGGAGCAGCCAGTTCTGGAAGTTCTTTTCCTGCTCGAACATGGCGGCCTTCTGAAAGAACCGCAGGAAGGTTTCCTGTACGATGTCCATGGCATCCTCATGGTTCCGGAAAAAGGAAAACGCCAGCAGATAGACCTTCTTCTGGAAGAGCCGGGTGATGGCCTTGAAGGCCTCCCGGTCTCCCTCACGGGCCTGCAGCACGAGTGCGCGGATGTGTTCCTGCTCGGCTGAATCGTTGCGCTCCATCAGGCTTCAGGTCTCCTCATGATCTTCTCTTCGTCGAGTTCTACGGAAGATCTCCCCAAAAGGTTCATCCCCGTTCCAAGTCAGGAATAAACCGGCTCTATCTATAGCGGAGCCACTTGAGGATCTCGGGAAGGCGCGGCGGCTTGCCGTACATCAGGATACCTACCCGATAGATCTTGCCTGTGAGCCAGATCATGGCCAGGATGGCGGCCACCAGGAGGACGATGGAGCCCAGGATCTGAGAGAACGGGGGCAGGAGGATACAGACGCGGAGCAGCATGAGCATGGGCGCAAAGAAGGGAAACAGGGAGAGACCGACCGACAGGGAGCTGGATGGGCTGCGCATCACGAACATGATCAACAGCAGGGGGATGACCAGCATCATGATCACCGGCATCATCAGCTGCTGGGCCTCCTTCTCGTTGTTGACCATGGAGCCGACGGCAGCGAAGATCGTGGAATACAGGAAATAGCCCAGCACGAAATAGATCACGAAGGCGACGAAAACATAGGGGGGGATGGTGGGGATCTGAAAGGAGTCCATCTGGGGAAAGGCGGAGGCCGCCAGCGCCCGGCCCTTGGTAGCCAGGGCGATGCCGAACAGGGTCCATATCGCATACTGTGTGAACCCTACGGCCGCGATACCTATGATCTTGCCGGCCATGAGCTGATAGGGCTTCATCGACGAAAGTACGATCTCGACGACCCGTGAGGTCTTCTCTTCGATCACGCCGCGCATCACGGCCTGGCCATAGAAGATGAGGGTCATGTACAGGATGAGGACGAGGAAATAGGAGACGAGGAATGTGCCTCCGGTATCCTCTTCCACTCCCCTGGACGTGACCTTATGGGTAGAAAGGGGGACCGGCATTATCAAGCGGCCGACCAGCTGAGGATCTATGGCCTCGCCCTTGAGGCGTTTCTCGATGACCACGGAATTCAGGGCACGGCGTATGTCCTGCGTCTTTTCGAAGTCTGAGACATGTTCGGAGACAAATTCGGCCTCTCCACCGGACACGATGTCCGTGGGCAGGAAGAGGTAGCCGGAGAGATCCTTGCTCAGGACCTTCTGGTTCAGGCGTTCCCTCAGTTCGCCCGTGTCGTCTGGTGACCGATGCTCTTCCAGGAGGTAGCGCTGGGTCCCGTCTTTTAGCCGGACATCCTTCAGCTTGAGCTCCAGCCCGGTCAGGATCTCGCCGCTGGTGTCTATGACCGCGATCGTCTCCTGCTCTTCCACGGTAATCACAGACAGCACGATCGGCACCACGAGCATGAGAGACATGAACACCGGCCCCAGGACCGTGCCGATGATGAATCCCTTGGTCCGCACGATCTGTAGGTATTCCCTCTTGACGACAGCGAGTATCTTATGCATTGCTGCCTCCCACCTTGTCGATAAAAATGGCGTTAAGCGTCGGCTCTTTTACCTCGAAGCGGCTGACCCGCAGCCGGTTCGCCACCAGCTTCAGGAGCTCCTGGGGATCGATGCCTTCCTTCAACCTGATCTCCATGGAACGGCCATAATCGTCCAGCTTAGCGATTCCGGGAAACTCCTGCACAAAAGCGGCATCACCATCATAGTCCAGGACCACCGTGTTTTTCCCGTACTGCTGCTTGATCTCCTTCAGCTCGCCCTCCAGAACCTTCTCAGCCTTGTTGATGAGGCAGATGTTGTCGCAGATCATCTCGACCTGCTCCATCCTGTGTGTGGAAAAGATGATCGTCGTACCCCTGTCCCGCATCTCCAGCATCACGTCCTTGAACAGCTTCGTATTGACCGGGTCCAGCCCGGAGAAGGGCTCATCGAGGATGATGAGCTTGGGATCGTGCAGGATCGTGGCGATGAACTGCGCCTTCTGCTGCATTCCCCTCGACAGCTCCTCCGTCTTTTTTCTCCGCCAGTCCGACAGATCGAACCGTTCCAACCAGTGCTCCACCTTGCTGCGCGCCTGCTGCGGCTTGAGCCCCTTCAGGGCCGCCAAGAAGAGCAGCTGTTCCCCCAGCCGCATTTTTGGATAGAGCCCGCGGTCCTCCGGCAGATATCCGACCTCCCCTTTCATGTCCTCGTCCATGCCGCGGCCCAGGACCTCGATCCGCCCCGAATCGGGGATGATGATGTTCATGACCATCCGGATGGTCGTGGTCTTGCCGGCACCGTTGGGCCCCAGGAGGCCGTAGATCGATCGCTCGGGGATCGCAAAAGACAGTTGTTTCACAGCATAAAATGTGCCGAACCGTTTGGACACATCCTCTATGGCAAGTGCATTGGCCATGGGCAGCTCCCTCTTCACCAAAGATAAGACTGTATTCTAATGAAGGGCGCGGGTATATGCAAACCCTGTTCGGTTTACTAAACCAAGGAACTCTTATATAGTATGAAATCGCATATCCGCTGTCGCCGGAAGGAGAGAAGATGCGCAAAGGAACCTACGTTCTTATCATCCTGATGATTTTTTTCATCTTACTGACGGTCACGTTCGCCTCCTTCTTCTATTTCCAATTCACCAAGGCCCCAGCAGTGAAGGCCAACTCATTCCTGGAGCTCAGGCTCATGGGAGAGATCCAGGAAAGGGTCGGCCCCGACATCATGAGCCTCATGTATCTCAAGCCCGAGCCGCTCGCCATGCACGACATATGGTATAACCTGCGGAAAGCCAAGGTCGACACCAAGATCACAGCCGTGGTCCTGCGTCTCGGGAACCTCGTGTGCGACTGGGCAAAGGTCAATGAGATCAGGGACCTCATCCTGGATTTCCGCCAATCCGGTAAAAAGGCCTATGCCTACATCGAAGAGGCCATCGAATTCGACAAGGAGTACTACCTGGCAACGGCCTGTGACGAGGTCATCCTCCACCCCCAGGGATTTCTCATCATCAATGGGATCGGGGGCTACATCCCCTTCGTCAAGCAGGCCCTGGACAAACTGGGTGTGGAAGCCGAGGTCGAACATGTGGAGGAGTTCAAGACCGCCTACCACATGTTTACACAGGAAAAACTGACTCCGGCGCACCGGGAGATGCTGGATTCGCTCTATGCCAGCCTCTATGAGCACTATGTGAAGGAGGTCGCGGACGCGAGAGGGAAGAGCGAAGAGGACATCCGGAAACTCATCGACCACGGCTTTTTCCAGGGAGAATCCGCCCAGGAGGCAGGGCTGGTGGATGAGCTGCTCTATGAGGATCAGTTCCTGGACAAGCTCATGGGTGACCGCTCGAAAATAATCCGGGTGACACATCAACAGTATCTCCGAGTCAGTCCCTCATCGTTGGGCCTGAACAGGGGCAGGAAGATCGCACTGATCTACGGGATGGGCCCCATTATCAGCGGCAGCGGGATGTATGGCATGATGGGGAGCGATACGGTCTCACGCTGGATCCGGCGAGCCCGCCAGGACAAGTCCGTGGAGGCCATCGTCTTCCGCGTAGACAGCCCGGGCGGATCTGCCGTGGCTTCCGATTCCATCTGGAGGGAAGTGGCCCTTGCCAAGAAGGAAAAACCCTTTGTCGTTTCCATGTCTGACATGGCCGGCTCAGGAGGGTACCAGGTCGCCATGGCCGCCCACAAGATAGTGGCGCACCCCCAGACGCTGACAGGATCCATCGGCGTCATCTTCGCCAAGATCAACCTGATGCAGCTGTATTCCAAGCTGGGCATCACGGCCGAAAAGATCCAATATGGGAAGAGGGCCGACATGTTCTCCACCTTCCGACAGGCCACTCCTGAGGAACGCAGCCTTCTCAAGCAGGAGATCCTCAAGACCTATGATCACTTCATCACCAAAGCGGCGGAAGGTCGCTTGATGACCAAGGAAGAGATCGACGAGGTCGGGAGGGGCCGGGTATGGACCGGGGCTCAGGCTCTGGAGCTGGGCCTGGTGGATGAGATGGGCGGGCTCTCTCGGGCTATCGACATCGCCAAGGAGCTGGCCGGCATCGCAGACCGGGATCCGGTACGGCTCGAGGTCTGGCCCAAGAAAGTCTCCTTCTGGGACATGTTCTGGGGAAGGAGGGCCGTGCGCATAGAGGCCGAGCTTCCTCCGCGAGTGAAGAAGCTTCTCTCCACCCTCTCTCTGCTGGACCGGAACGTGCCGTGGGCCCTCATGCCCTTCTGGCTCCCCACCGACTGACTTGTATCATCTGGGGGCCAATCTCACCACAGCGACTTCGACGTGGTTCAATAGGCGTAGGAGTCGGGGCAGATGCTGCTGAACTCACAGTTGCTGCAGCTGTGGTAGTCGGGTTTGGCCGCAAAAACCTGCTTGCGGATCCCGGCTTCAGCTTCCCGGATCTTGTCCAGAGCCCTCTGCGTCTCTTTGGGGCTTTTGCGTGCTCGGCCGATGATGTCCGACTCCAGGAAATGGAGCCGCGTCTCCAGGGCAGGTACCCCAGTGGCCTTCAAAAACGAGAGCGCATAAACGTCCATCTGCAGGCTGGTGGCTGTGCGGCGATCCGCCTCTACCTGCGACTTGATCTCGGTGGCCTTGAAATCGGTGATGACCTCGCCTTCGGGGAGCCGGTCGATCCTGTCCCACCGCCCCGTGAAACGCAGATCGGCCTCCTGCCATTTGAAGACACGCTCCAGTGACTCCGGCACCTGTCCGGAGGCCTGGTCCCGCTCGATAAAACTCTGCAGGGCTCGTTCTCCGGCCTTCTTCTTCATCTCTTCGTGTTCCCGACTGAGGAATCCCTCGTTGATCCAGCGGTGCCTGTATTCGGTCAGCACCTCCCCTATGGGAGGAAACTTGCCGGACATCCTCTGCAGCAGATAGAAATGGATGGTTCCGTGCAGCACACGGCCGTATACCAGGTTGTAATGTGGAGGCACGGGAATCCGGACGATATGCCTGTAGCGGAATTTCAAAGGGCAGGTCAGGTAGTCGTCCACTTTATAGAAACTCAGCGGGGACACGGCCTGAGCGTATTCCTGCGCTCCCCGGGACGCTGACTCGGGGCTTCGCGCATAGCGCTGGATCTCCTCGAGAGCCGAAGCCTGCTGTGTTTCCTCGGGGATCCGAGACAGGTCCAGGGCTTCCAGGACAAAGGGGCTGACCTTCTTGAGCCGCTTGAGGCCGTAATCGCGAGCCCAGGTCAGGTAGAGCGTGTGTTTGGCCCTGGTCATGCCCACATAGAACAGGCGCCTCTCTTCCCTGATATAGGAGATCCCGTCCTCCTCGGGAAGCGGATCTGTCTCCGGTGAGTCCTCCCCCTTTTCGGTGTCGTCAAGGATCGCCTCCGGGAAGGGGATGCGCTCCCTGCGGGCCCGGCCGGGATATCGGTCGGCGATCAATCCGACCATAAAGACCACAGGGAATTCCAATCCCTTGGACTTGTGTACGGTCAGCACATTGACCGCATCCTCGTCCAGCTCGGCCTCGGCCGACGCAGGATTGTCTCCCACTTGACGGAGCAGGTCCAGGTGCTTCGCGAACGCAAACAGGGAGTCCTGATCGGTCACACGGGAGAAATTTTTGACTTTATCAAAAAAGATCCGGATGTTCTTGATCCGCAGCTCGGTCTGAGGGGACAGCTCTCGCGTGAGATCCTTGAGGAAGCCTGATTGTTCCAGAAAGGCGTACATCACCTGGCCTGCGTTCTGTCGGGCAGCCAGGTCGACGAAGGTACGTAGATCTTGGTAGATACGCAGGATCAAGTCCCGGGAGCGTGCCTCCACATCCACGGGATTTTCCCCCCGATGGAATTCCCGAAATACCTTGTGCAGTGTGAGGTTCCTTTTGTGAGCATAATTGGCCACGGATGCGAGGTCATAGGCATCCATCCGATAGACATCGGAGAGGGCGAGGTGGAAGAGGCTGGGACTGTCTTGAAAATCGGTCATAGACTTGATGAATGACATGAGGATCCGGATCTCTTCCTGTGCGTACAGGCCCCGGCTTCCGGAAAACCGGTATGGGACATCGCGCATGTTCAACGCCCTCAGATAGGGATCGGCATCCGCATTGGTCCTGACCAGGATAGCGATATCGCTGAAGGGGAGGCCCTCCCCCCCCCTGGTCTGTTCCTGGATGATTTCGGCGATGCGATCTGATTCGTGGGAAAGGGTGTCGAACTGCAGTTTGTGGATGCTTTTCCCGCGTGGCTCCAAGGCGGAACGCAGAGATTTGTCGATGTCTTCCCTGACTTCGAGACGGTGAGGATCATTGTGTCGGATCAGGCGGTAGGCGGAATCCAGGATGACCTGAGTGGATCGATAGTTGGAATTGATGACCACTCGCTCCGCCTGAGGGTAGATCTGGCTGAAGCTCAGGATATTGTTGAGGGATGCACCCCGAAAGCGGAATATGCTCTGATCATCGTCTCCCACCACTGTGATATTGTGATGGCTGGCACTCAGAAGTTTCAGCAGTTCGAACTGGATACGATTGGTATCCTGGAACTCATCTACAAGGATATATTTGTATTTGTCCTGATAATCCTTCAGGACGGAAGGTCGGGCTCGCAGGAGCTCGACGGTCAGGGTCACCTGGTCCTCAAAATCGATCATGCCGTGTTCGCGCAGGAGCTTCTGATATCGCCGGTACACCAGGGCCAGTTCCTGATGTTTGCGGGCCGTTTCAGCGGCAGCTGGATCCGAAGCCTTCTGGATCTGCTCCCGGGCATATCGGATGTAGTCACGGGAACTGATGCCCTCCTGTTTCAGTTTCCTTAAGGAAGCCAGGAGCTCCTGAATGTGTCTGGCAGGCGAGCTCAACGGCCGGTAGTGGCGCAGGGGGAAGCGGAATAGGTTTTCACGAAAAAAAATGGCCTGCTCGATCTCATCCAGCAGCATGAAGTCCAGATGGAAGCCCAATTCATGGGCATGATTGCGGAGCACCCTCTCACCAAAAGAGTTGAATGTGCTGATCTCCACAAAGGAATAACTGTACGGGATCAGGAGATCGACCCGTTCCTCCATCTCATTGGCTGCCTTCTCCGTGAATGTCACGGCGAGGATCTCATCCGGCCTGGCCGCCTTGGAGGAAATGAGGTGGGCGATCCGATGCGTGATGACCTTGGTCTTTCCTGTTCCGGCCCCAGCAATGATCAGCAGGGGCCCCTCACCAAAAGTGACGGCTCTTTCCTGCTCCGCATTCAGTCCCTGCAGCAGAGTATCCATATGTTTCTTTCCAACCGGCGGTGCGCCCATACCTGGCCTCAGGAGAATCTGATCCCCTCACGATCCGGAGTGTGGGCGAGGGGAAGGAGGTGTTTTTTTTACTTTAGGATAACCGTTTCGTCGGGCAGGCCAAGCCCCAATTCACGTGCCCTTTCCCTGATTGCCTGGGGATTGTCTTCGAGTTCCCGGATCTCCCTCCGGAGCTCATCCCTCTGATGTGTCAGCTGTTCCACACGCATCTCGAGCGAATCGGCCTTCCTGCTTATCTGATAGATATCGATCAGGCCCCTGTCTCCGAAGAACGAGGCGATCACCAGGACCAGGAAAAGAAACGACACCGCTGCAATCAGGAGTTTCGTCTTGATAGACAGACCAGCCTGTATCTTTTTTCTTTGTTGTGGTTGCTGCGGCATCAGGTTATGAGCTCCATTCCAGCTTTCATGAGACGGTGCAGTTCTTCGGCCGTGCCCGCCTCGGCATAGCCTCGGATGACCGGGACCGTCCCTGAAAAGCGTAACAGAATCCAGTCGTCATCGTCAAAATTTAATTTGAGCCCGTCTATGGTATCCGCACTCCTGACCTCTCGGCCAGCCAATCGGGTCGGCGGCCGCCTGATCAGCTGCCTCAGCTTTTTTTCCCTGGCCGTGGTCAGGGGAATCACCCGGGTGCTCCCCTCCAGGGTGCCGTATTTGACGAACAGGCCATCGATCAGCTTGGACAGCGGCTGGCCCCTCGCCGCCAACATCTCAACGACCAGGAGTCCCGCAAAAATCCCATCTTTCTCGGGGAGATGGTCCTTGACAGCGAGACAGGCGCTCTCCTCGCCGCCGAATATGATCTTCCCTTCCAGGAACAGGTCGGCCAGATATTTGAATCCAACCGGCGTTCTGAACAGCGGCAGGTCGTGTGCGCGGGCGATCCGGTCGATGATGTGCGTGGTGGCAACGGACCGGGCCACGCCTCCTCTCCACCCCTTTTCTGTGACAAAATAATCCAGAAGCAGCGCCAGCACAAGATTCTGCTCAATGAAGCGGCCCTGCTCATCGACGATGCCGAAACGATCCCCATCCGCATCGGTGGCGAGCCCCACATCGAGCTCCTTCTCGGTGACCAGGGCTTTCAGCTCTTCCAGATTCTCTTCTGTACAGGAGGGTGTGAAGCCTCCGAAATACGGATCCAGGTAGCCGTGGATCTCCTCGAACGGAATGTGATTCTCTTCCAGGATCTCATCCAGGTATTCGCGGCTCGCGCTGAAAAGGAGGTCAACGGCCACCTTGAGCCCGGACTTGCGGATCAGGTCGAAATCGATCCCATCCTGAATGTAAGCCAGATAATCCGCCTGCAGATCGATCTTCTCGACAAATTCGGTCTTGGGGTAAAACGGGCAGAAGGCGTCGCCCTGCATAAGGAGCTTGATCTCCTGCTCTATCTGATCGGTCTCATGAGGCAGGGCCGGCGCACCGGTTTCGACGTTGTATTTGAGCCCGTTATACTCAGGCGGGTTGAAGGAGGCGGTGAAGTTGATCCCGGCATGCGCCTTTCGGAGGATGACCTGATAGGCCTGGGCCTGGGAAGGAGCATCCCGGTCGGTGAGGTACACATGGATCTTATTGTGAGAGAGGACCTTCGACGCCTCGGCGGCGAAGCGCTCGGAAAGAAACCGAGTATCATGGTTTACGACAACGGAGATCTTGTCTTCAGGGAATTTTCGATGAAGAAAATTGGCGATCGCTTGAACCACCGTCCGGACATTCTGGAAGGTGAATTCTTCTCCCATGATGGCCCGCCAACCGGATGTGCCGAACTTGATCATGGTCGCCTTTGGTCTTAAGTAACACAAGTCCCCCTGAAAAGCAAGGCCTTGCGGGAGTTCGCAGATAAGATCCTTAGCGTTTCTTGGTGGTCATGGGCACGAAGCGGACGCTGCTGATCCGCTTCGTATGAGGCCTGCCGCCCTTCTTGGTGATCACACACAGAGTCTGATAGGTGCTGGGATCTCCTAGAGGGAGCACGATCCTGCCCCCCTCCCGAACCTGCTCAAAGACTTGGGTCGGCAGCTCGGGAGTAGCGCAGGTTATGATGGCGCCATCGAACGGTCCCTCGTCTTCCCAGCCAGCACCTCCATCGCTCCATCTAACGCGGACGCCGTCATAGCCCAGTTCGACGAGTGTGGCTTCAGCCCTGTCTGCCAAGCTCCGGATGATCTCCACAGTGAAGACAGAAGCGCCTAGCTGAGCCAGCACGGCTGCCTGATACCCGGAGCCCGTCCCTATCTCAAGTATCTTCTCACCGGGCTGCGGCTCAAGGAGTTGGGTCATCAGGGCGACGATATAAGGTTGAGAGATGGTCTGATCGTCTCCGATCGGGACCGGATGGTCGGCATAGGCCAGATGGCGGAAAGTAGGACCGACAAAGAGATGGCGAGGGACTGCGGCCATGGCCTCCAGCACACGAACATCTGTTATATCCCGCGAGACGAGCTGCTGCTCCACCATCATCTTGCGACGGATGGTATAGTCGTCCTCCTGTCCGGCAGCCCCAAGTAGGGCGACAAACACGCAGAGAAGTACAGAACCAGCCACAGGTCTCGCGCTCCTCAGTATCATTGTCCCCTGATGTTGTTCCATGGATATTATAGTCCATCCGAGAAAATCCTCAAGTCCCACCGTCTTTCCTATGTGCTCCTCCCTACTAACTGGGGCTTCTGTAACTCAGGACGAATCCACATCCATCCGCCCCCTTCATTCAGGGTGGGAGGGCCTGGGGGTGGTTTGGAAGGAAAACATCACCCCCCCCCCTTTTAAGGTGGGTGGCTGGGGTGGAGAGACGGCGGGTCACCCCTATAGGGGAGGAAGAGGAGACAAAATATCACCTCCCCAATCCTCCTTTTGGGTGATTGACCCTGAAACCGCCTTTTGTCAGTATTAGAGACAATTTTACAGGGTGGAATGCTAATGTTAAAACGCACGCTATTCCGGACGCTCGCGGCGCTGACAGCGCTTGCAGCGGCACTCCTGTTTTTCCATTTGACAAAGATATCCCAATTTGATAATACCTTAATCAATTCACGCTATGCCTTATTTTTTGTATGTGTACAGATGAAAGCTGTCTATCCGGGCTCATTTGATCCTATCACCAATGGGCACATAGATATTATTGAAAGGGGACTTAAGATCTTCGATCCGATTATGGTCGCTGTGCTGGAAAATCCCAAGAAACAGCCGCTGTTCACGACTAAAGAAAGAGTGGACATTATCAAGACCATTTTCATCGAACAGAAAAACGTGGAAGTTAAATCATTTCACGGGCTTCTGGTCGATTTTGCCCGGGAGAACCGGGCGAACGTCATCATGCGCGGGCTGCGCGCTATTTCGGACTTTGAGTATGAATTTCAAATGGCTTTAATGAACCAAAAACTCGATCCTGAGATCGAGACCTTTTTCATGGCTCCCTCGGTCAACTACTCTTTTCTCAGCTCAAAGCTGGTGAAGGAAGTATCCTATCTGGGAGGATGTCTCACGGGCCTGGTGCCTGAGAGCATCGAAGGCCTGCTGAAAGAGAAGTTTGAGCAAGATCCGCAATCTATTATATTAAAAGGATGAGCACATGTTAGGATTAAGCCGAGGAAAAGATCTCATCGGGCTCGATATCGGCTCCTATTCCGTGAAGGCCGTTGAGCTGAAATCCAAGAAGAAGGATGGCGCAGACGCCTTCGAAGTCAAAAAGATCGGGTACGAACTCCTCCCCCATGATGCCATCGTGGAGGGGACCATCATCGACTCTTCAGCCGTGGTGGAAACCATCAAAATGGTGTTCGAGGAGAATAAAATCTCCAACAAGAACGTCGTCATCTCCATCAGCGGCAATTCCGTGATCATCAAGAAGATCTCCCTGCCTGCAATGGAAAGCCAGGAACTGGCCGAGTCGATCATTTGGGAAGCGAAACACAACATCCCCTACCCCTATGAAGAGACCAATGTAGACTACGCGATCCTGGAACCACCCGCCCATGCCGCAGGCCAGAACCTGGACATCCTGCTGGTCGCGGCCAAAAAGGAAAAGATCGCCAACTACAGCAATGTGATCACCCAGGCCCGCAAGAACCTGGAGGGGATCGAGGTAGATGCTTTCGCCCTCCAGAATATAATGGAGATCAACTATCCGGAGATCTTTCCGGACAAAACGCTCGCCATTGTCAACCTGGGAGCCAACATCACCAATGTCGTCATTATCGAAAAAGGGATTCCACAGCTGTTCCGAGATCTGTCGTTGGGAGGCTCGTTCTTCACGGAGAACCTGAGCAAAGACCTCAACCTGAGCTTCGATGATGCGGAAAAACTCCTTAAGGGATTGCCAGTGGAGAATGTACAGGCCGATCAGCTGCAGTCAGTGCTCAACATGAATGTGCAGAACCTGCTGGAAGAGATCGAGAAGACATTCTCTTTCTATGAAGCGGGAGAAAAGAGTGATAAAAAGGTCGAATTTATTTTCCTGAGTGGTGGACTCTCCAAGCTCAAAGATCTTCCGGGATACTTTGAGCAGAAGTTCAATATAAAAACCGAGTCTTTAAATCCTTTTCGAAAGATCGATTTCGACGAGAAGAAATTCGATCCTATCTATTTCGAAGAGATGGCTTCCCTGTTCGGGGTTGCCACCGGACTCGCAACCCGAAAAATGGACAAATAAACAATGATCAGGATCAACTTACTCAAACCTGGACAAAAGGATCTCAAGGAGTCTCCTACCGCCGGGCCTATGGTGGAGTTCAAGGAAAAAAGGAGTCAATCCCTGTTCGGAGTGATCCCGCTTCTGACGATACTCGCCATTGCGGCGTTGTTCTTCTTCCAGAAAAGCGAGATGAACAAGGAACAGGATATGCTCACCAAGGCACAGGAGGAGAAGCGGACCCTGCAGTATGTGGTCGTCAAACTGGAAGAACTCCAGCAGCAGCGGGAGCTACTCCAGCGGAAGATCGACCTGATCGTCCGGCTGCAGGCCGAACAACCCAGCGCCGTCATCATCCTGGACGAGCTGAGCCGCCAGCTTCCGGAATGGGTCTGGCTGACCGAGGCATCCTTCGACGGGGAGAAGATCAGCCTGAAGGGTCGCACCATCAACAATAACCTGCTGGCGGACTACCTCCGCAACCTGGAAGAGAGCCCCCATTTCGAAGACGTCGAGCTGATCCAGTCGATCCAGCGCACAGTGCGGAATGACCGGTTCAACGAGTTCTCTCTGAGCGCTCTGTTCCTGCCGCCGGCCGCAGAACAAGCAGCGGCCGACCCAGCCACGGAAGGGGAAGGACAATGAAAGACTGGCCCTGGTACGGATATATCATCATCGCGGCTCTGATCTTCGGGCTTTTCTTCTTCCTGTACTACAAGCCCAAGAACGCAGAACTGACGAGCCTGAGGGAAGAGCGGATCGCGACGGAGAACGAGGTCATCGAGCTCAAGGAAAAAAAGGAGCAGCTGGATCAGATCGAGGTAGAGCTGGCCAACATGAAGGTCAAACTCAAAGAACTTGAGACCATAATCCCGCAGGAAGAAGAGATCGCGGAGATTCTGGACCGCATCCAGCAGCTGGCAGTAGACTCGCGCCTGAATGTCGAAAAGTTCATCCCCCGGCCCCAGGTGGAGCAGGAGTTCTACGCGGAGAAGCCCATCAGCATCGAGATGACGGGCAACTATCACAACCTGGCCATCTTCTTCAACCACCTGAGCAACTTCGCCCGCCTCTTCACAATACAAAACTTCTCGATCAAGGTCGCACGCGATCAGACAGACACGACTACAATCACAGCGGCCACGACGGCCAAGACCTACATATTCCAGGAACCGCCTCCTCCCACTGAGGAGCCAGCCCAAAAAGCCGCAAGGAAGAAATGATGAGAAAAGCCACAATCCTACTCTTTGCTTTAGGGATCCTGTGCGCATTCCTGCAGCCAGCTCCTGCGTACGCACAGGAGGAGGGAACGGCCGTGCAGGAGGAAACGACCCAGGAGGTCGACACCTCATCGATCCGAAAACGCGGGGCCATCACCTACGATCCAGCCGGCCGCAGAGATCCATTCCGGGATCTTCTTGAGGGTCAAGAGGCGGAATCGGACGCAGGTGAAGGCATCGCAGGCATGCCCATCGATGATGTCGTCCTGATGGGCATCACCAAGACACGGGGACAACTCAACGCCATCATCGTCGGCGCCATGGGCTTTCCCAAGACCATCCACGAAGGCGATAAATTTGCCGACGGTTTCGTCTTATCCATACATGACACTAAGGTTGTATTCCGCAAGACACGCGAAAGGGGTGTCCCACTTTACAAACCGAAAGATGTCGTCAAAGAAATAAATCCGGAGGAGCGATAACATGAGAGGGAAAACATATTTACAGGTACTCTCCTTTCTGGGTGTCCTTTCGCTGTTGTGTGGATTGGGAGCAAGCTCTGACAGCCCCCCGGTCAACATAGATCAGATCTCAGTGCGGGCCGGAGTTCTCCACACCAAGATCATGCTCGAATCCACAACCCCGCTGGCCATCCTTGGGTCTCAATACCTGGAGGGACAATCCCCCACACTCGTGATCGATGTGAACAAGATCACGACGCAGGATGCCTCAAACCTGAGGTTCAGCAAATCCTCGCTGGTGAACAACATTCAGGTCGATAACGCCGCAGAGGATACTTCCCGCCTGATCTTCGACCTGAAGGAACAGGTGCCCTACCGCATCTATTCCGATCCCAAGGGAACGGTCATCGAGTTCAACCGGTATCAGAACGGCCAGAAGGGCTATGTGCTCGAACCTGAGCTGCAGGCCAAGATCGAAGGCCAGGGCATGCCGTCCTCCTATCTTCAGGATATCCAGGTTTCGAGTAGCCCGGATCGTGTGGATGTCGTGGCAAAACTGACAGACGACACCCTCTCCCACGTGTTTGTCCTGAACGATCCGCTGCGCTTGGTCGTCGACCTGCACAACACGCTCTACACGCGTCAGGCTACTAACTATAAGGTAAACCAGCTGGGCGTGGAAAAGGTCCGTGCAGCCCAGTTCCAGATGGACGATCCCTACACCATCACACGTATGGTGTTCGATCTGAAAAAGCCGCAGCTTTACTCTGTCGAGGCCCAGAACAACCAACTCGTCGTGTCCTTCTTTGAGAAGCAGGTAGGCACGGCTATGGATAACGGGGATTCCAATGAGGAACCTCTGGCGGCCCCTGCCCCGGAGGAAAAGCCGACACTCCCAGCTGAGACAATTCCCGAGATAGAGCTGAGCCCCCCCCCGGTCGCGGATCCTCCGCCGGCCGAGGCCAAGGCTGAGACTCCACCTGAGACCGAGTTTCCGGTCGTCAACGTCAATCCGGCTCAGGATCCTGCAGAGGAAGAGCAGTCCGCCCAGTTCGCTCCGCTGACCATCTCCGAAGAGGACACCAAGTACCGCGGGGAAGCCCTCACGCTTATCTTTAAAGACGCCGACCTGCAGGGCGTGATCTTCTACCTGGCCGAGTTCGCCGGGCTGAATGTGACCTTCGACCCAGGTGTGACCGGAATCGTCAGTCTCAACCTGGTCGATGTTCCCTGGGACCAGGCCCTCGACTTGATCCTCAAGCAGAACAAGATGGGGAAGGTCATCGAAGGCAACGTGCTTCGAATAGCTCCCGTATCCGTGCTGACACGTGAACGCGAGGATATGAGGCGTCTCGAGGAAAGCGAAGAACTCTCCGGACCTATCAAAACCCGGACTTTCTGGCTGTCCTACTCACGGGCTCCCGATGTCCATGCCCTGCTGACTTCCAAGCTCTCCAATAGGGGCGAGATCATAATCGATAACCGCACAAACACGCTAACCATCACGGACGTGGAAGACCGCATGACCATCCTCGAGTCCATGATCGATGTGTTCGATACTCCGACTCCACAGGTTTCCATCGAGGCCCGGATCGTGGAGGCCACCTCTACCTTCATCAGGAACCTCGGTGTCCAGTGGGGTTTCCGCGGCATCCAGGATCCCTATTACGGGAACCAGTCGTCGCTGAAATTCCCCAACCGCTCCCTGGTGGACGGAGCCATGATCCCTCAGGGTATCGTGACCAAGGGAATCGCCGGCCCCCTGGGCGGATACGCCATCAACCTGCCGGCCCCGGCTTTCTCCACAGCCATGGGCATCTCCTTCGCGAATGTGCTGGACACGTTCCGGCTGGACATGGCCCTGACCGCACTGGAGACCTCGGGAAGCGGCAAGATCATCTCCGCGCCCAAGATCACCACGCAGAACAACCAGGAAGCAAACATTGTCCAGGGACGACAGATCCCGGTGCAAACGGTGGCCAACTTCACGGTCACTACCCGGTATGTCAACGCGGCCCTGGAACTCCGGGCCACTCCGCAGATCACGGCTGAAGGCACGATCATCATGTACATCGAGATCCAGAACAATGCAGCCGACTTTGCCAACCTGGTCAACGGGATACCGCCCATCACCACTCAGAGCGCTCAGACCACGGTCATGGTGCCCGACGGAGGGACTACCGTGATCGGCGGCATTTACCGGACTGAAGATTCGATAACGCGGGAGAAAGTCCCGCTGCTCCATAAAATTCCGGTTCTGGGAAATCTGTTCAAGTCCTTTGCCAGGACGAAGCAGAATCGAGAGCTTCTGATCTTCATAACTCCCAGAATAATCAAGTAATAGGGTGGACAAAATGAAAAGAACAAATATCACCTTTAAAATCATGGCCATCCTTCCCCTGGCATTCGCACTGATCGCCTGCAACCCGATCGAGAACGAGACGACCTCGTCCAGCTTGTTGATCGTGGATAGCATCGTCGGCCAGTCGCTGGAGGGGGATGAAGGCCAATACCTTGAATCGGATGTCCTGTTCGAAGACGAGGACAAAGGGATCACGACCATCTATGCCGACCCTGCCGTGGCTTCCCTCACGGCAAGCCTGCTGGACCCGATCTCGGTCACCGGCCCCTCGCAGTACAACTCCATCAGCGTCGAAAAATACCGGGTCAGCTATTCCCGGACGGACGGCCGCGCTTCCGAAGGCGTCGATGTCCCTTACTCCCATGAGGGGGTGATGACAGTGCTGATCAATGTCGGTACGACTCGGGACATTTCCTTCACCATCGTGAGAGCCGCTGCCAAGGCGGAACCCCCCCTGGTCGAAATGGCCGAGGGACGAGACACAGGGATCCTGACCTGCCTGGCCAAGGTTGAATTTTTCGGTAAAGACCAGGCCGGCCGTTCTGTGAAGGCCACCGGCTATCTGACCATCCACTTCGCCAACTATGTCAACGATTCCGGCGGAGGTGGAAGCGCAGCGGCCGGACGGAAAATCCAATGAGAGGGATCAGGACAATGAAACAGAAAACATATACGTTATTGACGATCGGCCTGGTGGTGTTGATGATCGCCGCCTTCGGTTCCTGCAAACGGAATACCGTGGGTATCCCCGATCCTACCGGCCCTTCCACCCTGGCCACTATCCTCAAACTCGGCGCATCGCCCAACGTGATCGCGGCCGGGTTGGAACAGCGGCAGACCGCGATCGTAAACGCCCACCTGTACAATTTTGACGGTTCGCCCCTTTCGGGCAAGACCATCCACTTCGAGGTCCGCGACGCATTTGGTTTTAAGGCGGACTACGGGAATCTGGACAATTCCATGACCGTGGTGTCAAAGTCCACGGACGGCTCGGGCCGGGTTTCAGTCACCTATACCGGTCCGCTCTCCTCGGAACTGGATATGGCCGATAATTTCACCCTCTATGTGTACGCCTGGGTGGGTTGGGACGGCAAGGAACAGATCAGCGAACTCTGCCCCATCCACATTGTGGGCGATGTCTTCGCCGACGTGGATCTGGAGTTCGAGCTCCAGGCCTTCCCCAACATCCTTTGGGTAACCTCCGCCGGCGCTACCTCCAAGATCCGCGGGGTGTATACCTATGCGAACGGTGTTCCCGTCGTGGGACGCAAGGTCTTCTTCGAGATCAAGCGGGGGCCTGGCCAGTTCGAGGACGGCAGGGTCAAGACCTTCGTAGTGACCGACGCGAACGGTGTAGCAGAAATTCTCTATCTCAGCCCCACCTTTGCCCAGCTCACTGCACCCGAGACCTGGGTCACCATCGAGGGCCAGCCTGAAACCGACTGGGTCCACATCATGGATCCCTACGATCCGCTCGATGACCCCGAGAAATTCTGGCTGCACAAAGATATGGACATCAAGCTGATCAAGGGGACGGGTACCAAATAGAGTTGTTCAGGTAATCCTCCATCGAAACAGGAAAAGGCGCCCCGCGGGGCGCCTTTTTTTTTACTGGGAGAATTCCCCATCAGCTATAGATATTGACCGAGCGTCTAGCCTTGATCTGGCTCAGAGGGCCGCGCAAAGCCTGATCCAGGCGGCTCTTGCGGGCTGACTTGATGAACATCTGAACCCTATTCTTCCCCCGGATACGCGAGACCGGGGCCAGTGCCGGCCCCAGGACCTCGACATCGGCCTGGGCCTCGTTCACCAGCCGGGAAAAATCCCTCGTCCTGTTCGCCAGGCTCCTCAGGTTTTCGCCCTGGAAGACGATCTCCGCCATGTAGGAGAAGGGCGGGTAACCCAGCGTACTCCGGTGCTGGATCTCCTGGTCGTAATATTCCTCGAAGCGCCCGAGCGCCACCGGGCGGATGCAGTGATGCCAGGGAAATTCGGTCTGGACCAGGAGCTCGCTGTCCCGAGAGCCAGCCAGGTGGCGGATGGCCTGGCGCAGGTTTTGGGCGGTACGCTGCCCAGCTTGAAAATCCGGTGCGTTCAGCGCTGTCTCGGGATGGAACACCACCACGAGGCCCGCAGGGGGGAGATTGTGGCTGTGGGCCAGAAAGGGAGTACCCAACAGGATGTCGATACTTCCCTGCTCGAACTCGCTCAGGATCCGATCCCGGTCACCACTCGAGGCCGCCGCATCCCGATCGAAACTTTCGATCCTCCGATCTGGAAATTTTCTCCGGAGCTCTTCAGCGATCACCTCGATCCCCGGCCCCCGGCTGGCGATCATCCGGCCTCCGCATTCCGGGCAGGAAGGGGAAAAGGTTTTTACGTGTCCGCAGAAATGACAGAGCAGGCGGCCGTCTTTCTTATGATACGGCAGGCTCACATCGCACCGGGGGCAGCGGGATATATGGCGGCAGCGAGAACATCTCAGGAAGGAGGCATAGCCGCGCCGGCTGCAGAACACGAGGACCGGCTCCTGTTTGAATTCCAGGCGCCGTCGGATGCGTTCGAGGATCCTCCCAGCGATGAGGTCTCGGGAATGTGCATCATCCAGGATCTCCACATAGCCCATCTGCGGGGGGGCCGAGAGGTGCATGTATTCACCGCTCTTGCGGGCCCGATGCAGTGTTTCTACGGAAGGCCAGTCGGATCCGTAGACCAGAAGGGCCCCCGATTGCCTGGCTCGGATGAGGGCTCCCCGCCGGGCATCGAAGGACGGAGACTCCCGCTGGAAGTATGACGCGTCCTGTTCCTCCTCGACTATGACCAGCCCCAGCTCGTCCAGGGGGGCGAAGAGCGCCGAGCGGGGGCCGATGGCCACATGGGCCTGGCCGCTCCTGAGCCTCCGCCACTGGGCCGCCCTCTGCGATGGAGTCAGACGGCTGTGGAGGACGGCCACACTCTCTCCCAGCTTCTGCTCCAGGTCATGCCTCAGGCCCTCAGACTGGGCGACCTCTGGAACCAGCACCAGAGCCTTGCGCCGCAGGCTGGAGTTTTCCTTGAGCAGATACAGATAGATGGACTGCCGTGTGGAGGCGGAAGAGTGCAGATAGACCGCACGATGCTCCTTCAGGCTCAGGGAGCGGCCCATGACGCGTGCCGCCTTCAAGGCATCTCTATCCAGTGAAAAATCCAGCTCCAGCTGGGATATCGTCGCTGCCACAGCCTCAACTTTGGGCGCAGGCGCCTGCTTCATCTCGCGCACACGCGTCACGAGCCCGAGCCGTTCCAGCCGCTTGAGCAGGGCCTGAACATTATCTTGAGGGAAACGCCGGATGAGATATTTCTCTGTGTAGGCTTTCTTGCCGAGCAGGTCCAGCAGGCCCTTCTCGGGCTCTGTAAGGCGTGGAGTCTCTGCTCCGGCGGCTTCTGGATTTTCACGCAGGGCGTATCGGATCCGACTTTTCACGATCAGGGAGGGAGGGAGCGCGGCCTGCAGCATCTCTCCCCACGAGGCATGATACCAGTCCGCCAGCTGCCGTGTGAATTTAAGGAATCCGAGAGTGAATACCGGTTCCTCATCCAAGACCGCATGCAGGGATTTCAACTCGAAATTGCCGGCCGGCCTTCTGCGCCGGATCTTTATCACATAGCCGGTCAGAATGCGGTGGCCGAGAGGCGCCAGGACGTGCACGCCAATGCCCAGGTTCCCTGCCATGTCTTCCGGGACCTGGTAAGAGTAGCTCTGATCGAGAGGCAGGGCGAAGACGACCTCGGCATACACGCTCATTTCTTGGCCAGCAGTTCCATCACCAGCTTCATGTCCTCCCAGACATTGCGTTTCAGGTCCCGGTTCTGTTCATTTCTTATCAGATAGGAGGGATGAAAAGTGGGCATGACCGGGGTCCCTTCATATTCCTGAAATGCGCCCCGCATCCCTGTGATGCCGGACCGGGTCTCGAGGAGATGCTGTGTGGGTACATTCCCCAGCGAAACGATCACCCTGGGCCGGATCAGGGCCAACTGCTGTTTGAGGAAAGGCGTGCAGGCTGCTGTCTCATCGCTCTGCGGATTGCGGTTCTTGGGAGGACGGCACTTGACCACATTGGTGATATAAACATCTTCCCTGCGCAGGCCCATGGCCTCGATGATCTTGGTGAGAAGCTGACCGGCACGGCCCACGAAGGGGCGGCCCTGGATATCCTCATCATGTCCCGGGCCCTCGCCGATGAACATCAGGTCAGCCTGGGGACTGCCTTCCCCCGGGACCGCATGGGTTCTGGACTGGCTCAGGGGACATCTTTCACATTCGCGGATCGCTGCCTCCAGAGCCCCCAGGTCCTGCTCAGGGGGAGGGGAATCCGCTGCGGGAGCCTGGGCGGTGACGAATCCCGCGCCCAATTCATCCAGATAGCGGATGTGGTTCTGCAGGTCATGGATCAGATGAGTTTTTCGTTCTGCCAATGATTCCCTCGATCTCATTAAAGATGACGCTGCTGATCTCGCGTTTGCTCATGACCTCTGTCTGGAATGATTTCCCGTCCCTCAGTGCCACGAAAACCAGGTTGGAATCTGAGCTGAATCCAACATCGGGCCGCGAGACATCGTTGGCCACTACCATATCCAGATTCTTGGCCTCCAGCTTGGATCGGGCGTTTTCCTCGAGCGCCTCGGTTTCGGCGGCAAATCCCACCAGTATCCGGCCGCTCTTCCTCCGCCCCAGTTCCGCCAGGATATCGGAAGTCCGGCTCAGTTGAATCTTAAGATCTGCTCCGGCTTTCTTGATCTTGTTCGCCTCTGTCCGGGCGGGACGAAAATCCGCCACGGCCGCTGCCATGACTATGATGTCGGCTTTCTCGGCCAGTTCGAATACCGCGGACTCCATCTCGGATGCGGTTTCGACATGATGGACCTGGCTCACCCTGAGAGGGGCCGGCAGCGTCACCGGGCCGGAAACCAACGTGACCTCGGCCCCCCGGCTGGCAGCTTCCTCGGCCAGGGCATACCCCATCTTGCCCGAAGACCGGTTGGTGAAAAAGCGGACCGGATCGATGGATTCCCGGGTCGGCCCGGCCGTCACCAGAACCCGCTTTCCCTTCAGGCTATTCGACCGAGACAGCGCCTCCAGGCCCGCCTGGACGATCTCCTCTGGCTGAGCCAACCGGCCCCAACCCTCATCTCCACACGCCAGCCTGCCTTTCCCGGGCAGAACAAAACGGACACCCAGTCCCCGCAGCCTGGCCATGTTGCCCTGGGTGTGGGGATGGAGGTACATGTTCTCATGCATGGCGGGCGCGATGATGACGGGACAAGCCGCCGCCAGGAAAAAGGTGGACAGGAAATCGTCCGCCACTCCGGTGGCCAGCTTCCCGAGCACATTTGCGGTTGCGGGCGCGATCAAGAAGAGCGATGCATCCCGGGCCAGCGAGATGTGGGCGACCTGTTCCACGGAAGAGTCGTCGAACAGGTCCATGAAGACCTCGTGTCCGCTGAGGGCCTGGAACAGCTTCGGAGAGATCAGTTTCCCTGCATTCGGTGTCATGATGACCCGAACCAGATGCTTCTTGTTCTGAAAGGCGCGGACGATCTCACACGCCTTGTACAGACTGATGGAAGAGCTCACGCCCAATACGATGGTGGCCTCGCTCATGGCAGCGTCCTCCCGCCTCTACTCAGGCTCGGTAAAGCTCCTCAGGATGGGTATGACCTCTTTCTGCTTCCTCAGAAGGCGACATCTTTCGCTGAGGATGATGGCTTCGAGCTCCTGCTTGGCGGTATCGAGTGTTTTGTTGACGATGAGATAGTCGAATTGAGGGTAGGACCGGATCTCCTTCCGTGCCATGCCCAGCCGCTTGCTTATGATGTCGGGGGCATCCTGTCCCCTCTTCACCAGACGCTCCTTCAATTGGGCGAAAGAGGGAGGAAGGACAAAGATGAACAGTCCTTTTTTGTACTTTTCCTTTATCTGACGGGCACCCTGCACATCGATATCCAGGATCACATCGGTGTCACCGGAGGCCCTGTGTTCCAGCTCCCGTTTAGAAGTACCATAATAATTCCCGTGAACGACCGCCCACTCCGCCAATCGCCCCTCGGCGATCATGGAGTCGAACTTCTCCCTGTCCACGAAGTAGTAGTGTGTCCCTTCTTCCTCCCCTTCCCGCCTTCCCCGCGTTGTGTGGGACACGGAGAACGCAACCTTCGGGAGCGTGGACAGGACATGCTTGACAAGCGTGGATTTCCCACATCCGGAGGGTCCACTGATCACGAACAGCATCTCATCATCCTCGTTCTAATGATAGCATAATTTACCGAGAATCACTCCAGGTTCTGGACCTGCTGACGGATGCTCTCCAATTCCCCCTTGACCGTCAGGCACTTCTGGACGATGACGATGTCCTGGGCCTTGGAATTGATGGTGTTCGCCTCCCTGAAGAGCTCCTGGGCCACGAAGTCCAGCTTCTTCCCCACAGGCTCCTTCGCCTTGGAAGACAGGAGCTCCTGGATGTAATGGAGATGAGACTTCAGGCGCTCTATCTCCTCGGAAAGATCGTATCGCTGTGCCATATAGGCCGTTTCTTCGAGGAGCTTCTCTTCAGGGATCCTCGCCTCCTGCCCCAGTTCATTGAGCCGGTCCCTGAGCCTGTTGCGGATAAGCAGCGGCTGTTTTTTGCCGAGTCTCTCGATCTCCCGAACCGCCTGCCGCAGCACCTTGATGTGGGTCAGGACAGCGGTCTTCATCCTGCGGCCCTCGTCCAGGCGCGCCCGCACCAGATCCTTGAGCGTTTTTGCAAAACATTTCTCGATGAATTCGATCTCAGCTTCCCTCAGGTTTTTCCTCTTCATCTCGATGACATGCGGGATGCCGAAGATGTGGTCGACGGAAAAATTGATGTCTCGCTTGAGCCTTCCGGACACATGCTCGAGCGAAGCGATAAGTTTGGCCAGCAGTTCCTCGTTGATCCGCACCTCCCAGCGCGAGGGATCCGTGAACTGCACATCGATGAAGACGTCGATCCGGCCTCTGTTCAAGCTCTTCTGGCAGAGGCCGCGCAGACGGCTCTCCATTTCGCCGAGCTGGCCGGCCCGGTAGTTCCAATCGAGAAACCGGTGATTCAGGCTCTTGATCGTGATCTTCAACGAGAACGTCTTGGATTCGAAGAACTTCTCTGCAAAACCTGTCATGCTCTGGATCACGGATCAACCTCCTTTTTCTCGGGGAACTGCAGCTCGAAGAGCTTCCTGTAGATGCCGTCCTGCTGCACGAGCTCCTCATGGGTGCCGATCTCGGTTATCGAACCCTTGTCGATCACGAAGATCCGGTCTGCGTTTCGGATAGTAGACAGACGATGGGCGATGACGATCGTGGTGCGGTCCCGCATCACGTTCGCCAGGGCGATCTGGATCTGCTGTTCGGATTCGGCATCCAGTGCCGAGGTGGCCTCATCCAGGATCAGTATGGGAGGATCCTTCAACAGGGCCCGGGCGATCGAAAGGCGCTGCTTCTGGCCCGAGGACAGGAGCCCGCCCTTTTCTCCGATCTGAGTATCATAGCCCCGTGAAAGCTCCGAGACGAATCCATGGGCTTCGGCCGCCCTGGACGCGCGGATCACGTCCTCGTCCGGAGTGTCGGCCAGGCCGTAAGCGATGTTGTTGCGCACCGTATCGTTGAACAGGATCAGTTCCTGAGTAACGAGGCCGATCTGCGACCGAAGGGAATTGAGCCGGACATCACGGATATCCCAGTCGTCGATCAAGATCCTTCCGGACGTGGGTTCGTAGAAGCGGGACAGGAGATTGATGATGGTGGTTTTACCCGAACCACTCAGGCCGACCAGGGCGATCATTTCATTGGGGCGCACAGTGAACGAGACGTTATGCAGAACAGCCCCGGAATTGTCGTAGCTGAACGTCACATCCTCGAACACCACACTCCCTTCGACGGGGGGCAGCTCAGGGGCATCGACTTTGTCGACTATGGTGGGGCTGCTGAGCATCACTTCTTCCACCCGTTCCAGGCAGGCGACTCCATGCTGCAGCGTGTTGTTGGCCCGGCTGATCTTGCGGATCGGCATGTACATGGAAAGGATGGCGAACATGAAGGTCCCGAATTCGCCCGAGGTGATGTGCCCGTCCACGATGCGCTGGCTCCCAACCAGGAGGATGAAGGCCCCGAGCATCCCCCCTAGAAATTCCATGAACGGAGAGGACAGGCTCCCGACCCAGGCCAGCTTTATAGCTGTGCGGTAGAGGGAGCGGGTGGCCTCCATGAATTTCCTCAACTCGAACTTCTCCATGGTGAAGGCCTTGACGATCTTGCTCCCGGTGATCGACTCATGCAGGAGGCTGAAGATGTTGGCCATCTTGACCTGGTTCTGTTTCCCGATCCGTTTGAGCTGCCTGCTGAACACCACGATGAGGATGACCGCCAGGGGTGTGATCATCATTGTGGCCAGTGCGAGCTTCCAGTCAATGATGAACACGGTGATGATGAGAGCGATGAGCACGAAGGATTCCTGTAAGAAATCCTTGGCACTCCCGGAAAGGGCTTCCTGGATCCGGTCCACATCGCTCGTCAGGCGGGACATGAGTTCTCCCGTAGAACGCCGGTCAAAATAATCCGCGGACTGATTGATCAAGGCGTTATAGAGGTCATCCCTCATTCGCCGGACGACACGGATGCCGATGGACTGCATGAAGAAGGATGAGAGGAAGGTGAAAAACCCCCTTCCGAACATCACACTCACCAGGATCCAGGGCAGAAACTGCACCAACTTATCCCGGGTGATATCGAAGGTCCGCATGACGAAGAGCGTGAATCGGGCATTCTCCGACACATCGGATGGCGACATCATATAATCGATGATGGGCTGGACCAGGTTGACAAAGGCTAGTGTGAAAAGGGCGACCAGCACCGTGCAGACGAACGAGAGCGCGAGCCTCCTCTTCTCGAACAGGACCAGATGGAACAGCCTCATTAGTGGTTTCATGGGTGTACCGCTGTCCTATTCCTCCATCATAGACAGGGCGATCTCATAGGCGTTCAGCGCAGATCCCCGCGTGAGATTATCGACAACAGCCCAGAGCCAGAAGGTCCCACGGCGGGAGGGATCTTTCTTCAATTGGCCCACATGGATCCTGTCCTCCCCCGCCACAGTGAAGGATGAGACCGGGCACGCCATGGAGGATGCCGAATATTTGATAAAGGAGGATTTTTTCAACTCCGAAACGAGGGCAGGGGCATCCGGATCGTCCGCCAGTTCAAGGTAGACCATATGTGAGTAGGCATGGAACACGGGGGCCTGGATGAGAGAGACCGATAGGGGCAGTTTTCGATCGGACAGGACCTCCCGGACCTCCCGCACGATCTGGCGTTCGGCGAAGGAAAATCCATTCTCATCGACGGGGGCGACCTGAGAGAGCAGGTTGAAGGCGGACTGGGCACGGAAGACCTTCTTCTCCAGGGAGGCGCTCTGCAGTATATTGAGGCTCTGGCCGGCCAGTTCCTTGATCCCCCCCTCTTCAAAAGCGGAGGCCGGCTGAAGTGCCACAACTGCGGCCCGTCGGATACTGGAAAGATTGCCCAGGGCACTGAATAGATGCGCAAGCGCGATCGTGGTGGGATGGGGATTGGCCACAAGAGGAGGATCTTTCTTGAGGACAGCCCCGTCATTGATCCCGGAAACGACCACAGGCACCTTCCGGTCCTTCAGGAACGCCTCTCCCAAATCTATGGCTTTGAATCCCTGCTGGGCAGCCATCTTTCCGTAGCGGCGGTTGGTCTTTTGATCGCTGGCGAGGAAAACCAGGTCCAATCCCTCCAGCGCTGTAGGAGTCAGCGGCAGGATGACCTTGGGCTCGTCCCGGAATTCCGTCAATTTGCTGAATTCCTCCTCCACATCCGGGTCGAAGAAATCAAAACTCGCCAAGGCGAAGGATCTGGAACTCAGCAGGCGCCTTATCTCATGGCCGCACAGAGATTCGGTTCCGATCAAGGCCAGGCGAGTTTTTCCCATATGTATCGATCCAGGTTGGTGCCCTCAGAAGAGGGACTTCTGATACTGTGTCATCAAAAAATACATCCGGTCCTTGAGGACGAGCTTCTTTTTCTTGATCTCTTTCTGTTCCCGGTCTTCCTCTTCGGTCAAATAAGCCTTATCGCTGAGCTCCTGCAGGCGTGACTCATACTCTCGATGAAGATTCAGCATTTTTTTGAACTCAGGGTTTTCCTGTGACAGCCGCAGCCTAAGCATGACCTCGTCCACTTGGTTCTTCCTCCGGATGCACAGAATAGCACAAATCCAGCCGATATCGCAATGTATCACTCGAGGTTGACCCAGCCCAATTTTCTGTTTGACAATCCCCGGGGAGATATCTATACTACATGCATTCTGACCAAGGATGGCCGGCGAGGTAGCTCAGTCGGTAGAGCGAGAGACTGAAAATCTCTGCGTCGGCGGTTCGATTCCGTCCCTCGCCATTCTTCCCTTCTTATTCACAATCCTCTCCCCTCCAACTTGTTGCACAATTATCTCGGATTCACCTTCCTAGCCCCTCACAGGCAGTTCATGAAGGCGAGAGTCTTCGGTCAATGGAAAATTTGATATGGAAAAATGACGTGGGGGGGGCTAGAGGTCGAGGTCCTTGAGAAACGCGCGGAACTCCTCCTCATAATCGGGCCGCTTCAGGGCAAGGGAGACCGATCCTTTCAGGAAGCCGAGCTTGTCTCCGCAGTCATGCCGCGTGCCCTCGAAGAGATAGCCATAGACCGGCTGCTTCTCGCGCAGGAGCTTGATGGCGTCCGTGATCTGGATCTCCCCCCTGTGGTCCGGCTCTGTGTCCCGGATCGCCTGGAAGATCTCGGGCGTGAAGATGTAGCGACCGATGATGGCAAGGTCGGAGAAGGCCCGGTCCGGGCCGGGCTTCTCGATCATGTCGTCCACGCGGAAGACGCGTTCCGCTACCGGATGCGGCTTGATGATCCCGTACTTCCCGGTTCCTTCCTCATCCACGCGCCCCAGCACGATCACCGAGGCTTCGTACTGCTCGGCGGCCGTGATCAGCTGCTTGGTACAGGGGACGGGGCAGTCGAAGATGTCATCGGGGAGGAGGACCGCGAACGGCTCGCCAGCAACAAACTCCTCGGCCATGAGGATGGCATGGCCCAGCCCCAGCATGTCCTTCTGCCGGATGTAGTGTAAATCCGCCAGCCCGGAGATCCTCTCGACCTCTTGAAGCTGCTCGAGCTTATGTTTCTCCTTGAGAAACTGCTCGAGCTCAGGATTCCTGTCGAAATGGTCCAGGAGGGCGTCCTTGCCGCGGCTGACGATCACGGCGATGTGCTCGATGCCGGAGCCGACCGCCTCCTCCACGCTGTACTGGATCAGGGGTTTGTCCAGTACGGCCAGCATTTCCTTGGGCTGGGCTTTTGTAGCCGGAAGGAAGCGGGTGCCGTAGCCGGCGGAAGGAATGACTGCCTTGCGGATCTTCATGGTTCTATTCGCTCCTTCGTTACTTCTTACTAGATAATATAATGACACTCCCTTGTCAAACGAGGCAAGGGCCCATTATGAGTTCGATCCCCGACATGGAGAACAGTCGGTCCCCGAGTCTTGAAGGTAGATTCAGGGAGTCAGGGCGATTCGCAAACAGAATCGGACAGGCCGACGCAACCCAGACATCCACGGTGTCCGCACCGAACGCCGCGGATAGGGGCGCAGGACTATAATATGCGCGTGTTCAGCCTAGAAGCGATATCCTATTCCTAAGGCGAAAGCCCAGGTCGTGCGGCTGTATTTCTCGGGATAAGTACCTATCAGGGGATAGGAAATAGGATTTGTGTCATCTTTATAGCTGACATAGATGACGCCCAGGTCCAGGTCCAGCCGGTCGTTTATCGTATATCTGGCGCCGCCAGCGAATGTGTCGCTGTCGAGCTCGTGGCTTAAGTCAGTCTGATAAGCCTTGTCCACATCGATCGCCGTGTGCAGGTATCCAGCGCTGAGCAGGAAGGCCTCGGTGATGTCATACTCGAATCCGAAAGCCAGGTCATATGTGTTGCTGTTGACCAGCTCTTCCCTGCCGTCCCAATCCGCGCTCTTGTCGAAGTAGTACGTGAAGGAGAAATGGGCCCGGAGCTGTTCCAGCACGGAGTACTCGATCCCCCCTGCCAGTATGGCGGGGATGTCGTTCATTGTCTTCTCCCCGTCCGGGAACATACCGGTGTCGTCCTTGGTGGTGTTGTTTTCCAGCTCAAGCTTGGTGTTGAACTCATACCTGAGGCCGATGTTCAGTTTCTCGCTCGGACGCAGGTTCAGCCCCAGTATGGGCGTAATACCGGTGCCCGATTGTTTGACGTCCACGGTCTTGTCCTGGACCTGAGCTGCCAAGGAAGGCATTCCCGCCGCAGTAAAAAATCCGGCCGCGGACATCATCCCTCCGGAGGGATTGAGGAGGGGATGCATCGGATTGATCATGATGTTCTTGATGGATCCCTCATAGATGTTCTCGGCGATGATATACCGGAATCCGGCTGCCAGGGCGAAGACATCGCTCAGGGCATAGGAGGCGTTGAACTGGAGGCCGTAATAGATGGACTTGCCCTTGAACACGAGATCCGTCGAATAGGCCGTGGTCGGGATCCCGAATCCATTGACCAGCATAGGCACGTTGGAGATCGGGATCTCGAAGGAAGGAAGGCCGGTCATGAAATCAGCCGTCCCTCCTCCCGCATTGGGGCCGAAGCCGAAGGACAGGGCCAGCTTGTTTTTCTTATAGACAGCGAAGAACGTGGGGAAGAAGGGGACGTTCACCTCGCCGACATATTTGGGATCATTCAGGAAAGGATAACTGTTGACGACTGTCTTTTCCTGATAGATCGTCTGGTTGTGGAACGCGAGGTGCCATCCATCCATGAGCTGGGTCAAACCTGCGGGATTGTAGTAGACCGCATCTGCCTGCATGGACGCATTGCGGGACAGCAGGCGATAATAAATTGCGCTCTGGTTCGTGTTGGTAATGATGCTCGCTTGCAGCAAGGGAACGGCGAACAGAAGCAGGGCAGCCAAGACAGTGAATTTCTTCATGATTCCTCCCTAAATACTCGAATAAAGTGTATAAATCCATCAAGCCGTGCTCAATTAGGTAAGAATATATAGAAAAATCCCATTTTATGCAACCGGGATAGCCCTGATTTTTATTGTTTTATCTCAGGTGACATCGGTGCTGGAAATGGATGGATTCTTGAGACATGACCGTGAATTCGTCCATCCCGTTCATTTTGACAATTTCTCCTTCAGCTCCTGCAGGTAGTTCATGGCCTCGAGCGGTGTCATCCCCTCGAGGGACAGCTTCCGCATCTCCTGCTTGAGCCGGGAGAAGCGCTCCAGCTCCTGATCCTCCTGAAACAGGAGGAACTGGGATTCGTCGCGCGGGGCTCCCGAGTGGTAGGAGATGCGCGGGAGGCCGGCAGCATCCAGCTCCTTCTTCTCGAGGTTGAAAAGGATCTCCCGGGCCCGGTCCACCACCGCCCGCGGGATGCCCGCCAGCTTGGCCACGTGAATGCCGTAGCTCTGATCGGAGGGTCCGGGCACGATCTTGCGCAAAAAGATGATGTCGTCCCGATGTTCCTTGACGGTCACGTGGTAGTTCTTGATGCGGCCCATGGTCAGGGCCAGTTCGGTCAGCTCATGGTAGTGGGTGGCAAAGAGGGTCTTGGCCCTCACCTCCTCCCTCTCGTGCAGAAACTCGGCGATGGCCCAGGCCAGGCTGAGGCCGTCGAATGTGCTGGTCCCCCGCCCTACCTCATCCAGCAGGATCAGGCTGCGGGCGGTCGCGTTGTTGAGGATGCTGGCGGTCTCCAGCATCTCCACCATGAACGTAGACTGGCCAACACTCAAGAAATCCATGGCCCCGATGCGTGTGAAGATTCGGTCCACCACACCGATCTCCGCTTCTTCGGCAGGGACCAAGGAACCGATCTGGGCCAGGATGCAGATGAGGGCCACCTGCCTCAGGAAGGTGGATTTCCCCCCCATGTTGGGCCCGGTGATGATCAGGATCTGGTCCCCTTCCCTGTCCAGGTAGGTGTCATTGGGGATGAAGGGCTCATCATGTGTCCGCTCGATGACCGGATGGCGTCCGCCCACGATCCGGATGATCTCCCCATCAAACACACGGGGACGCACATAATTGTTGAGAGAGGCCAGTTCCGCCAGGGCAGTCAGTACGTCCAGGAGGGCGATGAAGCCGGCGATCTTCTGGAGGCGGGCGATGTCGGCGGCGATACGCTCCCTCACCTCGAGGAAGAGCTGATGTTCGAGTTCATTGGACCGTTCCTCGGCATGCAGGATCTTTTCCTCGTATTCCTTGAGCTCTCCGGTGATGAAGCGCTCTGAGTTCAACAGTGTCTGCTTGCGGATGTACTCCTCCGGGACCAGGTGGAGGTTGGGCTTGGTGACATCGATGAAATATCCGAACACCTTGTTGTAGCGGATCTTCAGAGAACCGATCCCGGTCTTCTCCCGCTCTTCCTTCTCGAGTCCAGCTACAAACTCCTTCCCGGAGCGGCTGATTCGGCGCAGCTCGTCCAACTCCTGATGATATCCTTCCCGGATGATCCCCCCATCGGTGAGGTGGTGAGACGGCTCGTCCCGAAGCGACGTTTCGACCAGTGCAGCGATATCCGCGGCACTGTCCCAATCAGAACGGACAGCCTCCAGTTTCGAGGAATCGAACTCCTGCAGCAGAGAGTGCAGCCAGGGCAGGCTGAGGAGCGACCGTTTGAGGGCTACCAGGTCACGCGGGAGAGCCACGGCCAACGAGATCTTGCCTGTCAGGCGCTCCAGATCCGAGATCTCTTTAAGCGCCGCCCTGATCTCATGGCGCTCGATGGTGGCCTCCAGCAGTTCAGCCACCGCATCCTGGCGGGCCTCGATCTCACTCACGTCCATGAGGGGCTGCAGGAGCCAGCTCTGGAGGAGACGGCCTCCCATGGCATTGACCGTGAGGTCCATGATATCCAGCAGGGAGCCTTCTCTCCGGTTATCCCTCAAGTTCCTGATCAACTCGAGGTTCTTGATCGATGTGGAATCCAGGATCAGATGGCGGGATGACTGGACAAACGCGATGCTCTGGATCACGGAGAGGGAATCCTTCCGCAGGCCCTTCAAGTAGTACAGGAGAGCCCCGGCCGCTGCCGCCGCCAGCGGCTTGTCTTCCAGATCGAAGCCTGCCAGTGAGCGGACCTGAAAATGCTCGCGGAGAAGGCTCTTGGCCTGAGTGAGATCGAATATCCAGTCCTCCTGGGGGCTCTTCAGGACACTCGACATGCCGTTCAAGGAGAGGAGGGCCTCCACGGCTTTCTCCTGGCTTTCCGGGAAGGCGATCTCACGCGGGGCATATTTATACAGCTCATCTGCCAGGCTGCGGGTTCCCCCTTTTTCCCTCTGGGCGGTCAGTATCCGGCCGGCCGAGACATCCACCACGGCCATCCCCCATCCCTCCTCTTCCAGGCACAGACTGATGAGGTAGGTGGAATCCCGCTCCTCGGCCAGGTCCAATTCCACGGCCGTCCCGGGAGTCAGGACCTTGACGACCTCGCGCTTGACCACTCCCTTGGCCTTGGCCGGATCTTCCACCTGCTCGCAGATGGCCACCCTGAAGCCGGCCTTCAGGAGACGCGTCAGATAGACCTCTGCCGCATGATAGGGTACGCCACACATGGGAATCTTCTGCCGGGAAGTCAGAGCGATATCCAATACCGGGGCCGCGAGCTTGGCGTCCTCGAGGAACATCTCGTAGAAATCACCCATGCGGAAAAACAGCAAGGAATCCAGGTGCTGCTTCTTTATGCGCAGGTACTGCTCCATCATGGGAGTCACGGAGTTCTTCTTTTTCGACATGGCAGCCTCACAACTATACTTTTTAGCCCGGCATTTTTCAAGCTGCAGGACTTTTACAAAAGAATCCTGGTTTAGTGTATTATAGGGGGTCAAAATGAACGTACAATTCATGCGGATCGTGGACAGGTGGATAGGTGTGCCGCTCTGTTTTTTACTGACCGGTTTGAGCACACTGGGACGATGGTTCCACACGAAACGTCCCGTTTCTCCCCCAAAGAAGATCCTGTTCATGGAGATCTCGGAGATGGGGAGCATGGTCCTGGCCTACCCGCTGTTTTGTAAGACCAGGGAACTCTTCCCCGATGCTGAGCTGTTCTTTCTCACTTTCCGGCAGAACCGATTTGCCATCGATATCCTGGGTGTGATCCCTGAGGAGAATGTCCTCACCATCGATGGAGCACATCCCCTCCGGTTCCTGGCCTCGACCTGGTGCGTGCTGCGGGCCATGAGAAAACAGAAGCTGGATGCGATCCTCGACATGGAGCTATTCGCCCGATTCAGCGCCGTTATAGGTTGGATGAGCGGATCCAGGGTCAGAGTAGGGTATCACCGTTTCCACAACGAGGGCCTGTACCGGGGCAGCCTTCTCACGCACCGCGTGGAGTACAATCCGCACATCCACATGGCCCATAACCTGCTCAACCTGATCCTGGCGCTCACGCGGCCGGCCGGAGAGCGCCCGCACGTCAAACTTCCCCTCGAGCCTGCCAACCTGCCGATCCCATCCTATGCGGTCCCCGAGGATGACCGGATAAACGTCTGGGAAAAGATCAAGGCCGCCGCGCCGGAAGACCCGGATGAAAAACGCATCATCCTGCTCAATCCCAATGCCAGCGACCTGATCCCTCTCCGCCGCTGGCCCCTGGAAAAATACGTTGCGCTGGCAAAGCGCCTGCTCGAATCACCGGATCGGCTGGTCCTTCTCACCGGAACCCAAGAGGAACACGCCCGGGCAGAAGAGCTGACCCGAGCTGTGGAGTCGTCCCGCTGCATCAACTTCGCGGGGCAGACCAGCTTCGCACAGCTCCTGGCACTTTATTCCCATGCCGATGTCCTGGTCACCAACGACAGCGGCCCAGTCCACTTTTCCACCTTGACCCGGACCCGGACCGTGGCGCTCTTCGGACCTGAAACCCCAGATCTGTACGGGCCCCTGGGAACGGACAACCGGATCGCCTATGCGCGGTACGCCTGCAGTCCCTGTGTTTCCGCCTTCAACCACCGCCGCTCCCCCTGTTCCGACAACCTGTGCCTGCAGGCCATAACCGTCGGACAGGTATTGGAGGACATCGAAGCCCTGCTGCTTCCCTGAGCCCCGTGGACGCGTTGACAAATAGGACCGGATACTCTAGTCATAACTCCTTGAGTACACATGACGATTCGCAGGACAAAGTCGAGGCTTAGGCCATGAGTCAAAACACGAATCCCCCGGACACGAGAGAGGCCACAGCCGGGTATGTCGCCCTTCAGATCATGACCCTGATCCGAATCCCCATGGCCATTATCTTCGGACTGATCCTGGGGGGCTAGTTCATCCGCCCAGGGCCTCACGTGCCTTGGCCAGCGTCTCGGGATCTCCCACCGCATGGACAGCGGGTTTTTTCTCCCAGCCGCGGGATTCCCTCTTCAAGAGCCCGGAAAGCACTGTACCTGAACCCAGTTCCACAGCGGCGTCAATGCCTTCCCGCCCGAGGATCTCCATGGTGCGAAACCAGAGTACGGTGCGGCTCACCTGGCGTTTGAGGGCGTCCCGGGCCTGTGTGCCGGTCTGGATGATCTCGGCGTCCACATTGGTGATGATGGGGAACCGAGGATCCTTGAATTCCACATGGTCCAGGTCATAGGACAGCTTCTCTTCGGCACTCAACATCAACTCACAGTGGAAAGGAGCGCTGACCGGGAGCATGACGGCACGGGGAGAATCGATGTGCTGCAGCGCCTCTTCCACCGCCGCCTTCTCTCCTGCGATCACGACCTGCTGCCGGCTGTTCCAGTTGGCCACCTCCACCACACCGGATCCGACAGCCCGCAGGCTTTCCTCCACCTCTGCCAGTTCCTTGCCCAGAATGGCCGCCATGGCCCCCTCGCCCACCGGAACAGCCTGCTGCATGTACTGCCCGCGCTTGTGGACCAGCAGTACGGCATCTTCAAAGCTCAGCGCGCCGGCGGCCACGTGGGCCGAGTACTCCCCCAAGCTGTGGCCTGCCGCCAGGATGGGATCACGCCCGAAAAGCTCGAACGCGATGGTGCTTACGACCAGCAGCGCCGGCTGAGTGTTTTCTGTGAGCTTGAGGTCGTCCTCGGGGCCTTCGAAACACAGGGCGGAGATCGCATAACCCAGGATCTCATCGGCCCGATCGAAGGTCTCCCTGGCAAGGGAGTATTCCTCGTAGAATGCCTGGCCCATCCCTACCTTCTGGGATGCCTGACCCGGAAATAAAAAAGCTAGTTTTGCCATTTGCTTTCAGGTCCTTTTCTTCTTCCTTACTTATTTTCTTTCTTTGGAGTTTCACTAAAATACTCAGGGTAGTCTTCCGTGAATGCCTGGATGTCCGCCTCCTTCCTCAGGTTTCGCATCCATTCTGAACTCAGGAGGCGTGTTTCCTCGGATTTGGCCACGGTTTCCAGCATATCCAGGATCTCCAGCATGGGCTGAGGCTCCTGTCCTTTGGCTCTCTGTTCCGGCACATAGGAATTCTGGTAGTAATCCTCTATCTCCTTCAGCGTCACCGAAACGGTACGTTGGAACCGCTGGTTCAGGACCAGGCGGGAGGCGACCATCTCTCTCAGGTACACATAGAGTTCCTCGCGTGTCAGGTCGAACTCCGCCATCTTCTGCTGGAAGGACTCCGATCCCAGGGAATCGGCCAGTTGCTGGAAGAAGCGTTCCAGCTCGCCCACAGGCACATTTATGTCGGCGTTGGTGATCAGGATGATCAGCTTCTGATCGATCAGCCCCTCGAGTACGCCGCGAGGGGACAGGTCAGGCTCGGCTCCCTTGTCAAGCCGGTGGATCCCAAATTCATGGACGATCCTGAAATCGGTCAATGTGATCACTTCCTCGTTCACCACGGCCACGATGCCATCCACCACAACGTCCTGGGATGGGGCGGGCACCACGGCCAGCATCTGGATGGCAAGGAAACAGGTCCATGCTCGTGTGAATCCTTTGGATCTCGTCTCAGGTCGTTTTCGCATTTAAAACATATTCCCGATCGTGATGAATACAAAGGTTTTACTCTCGCCCGGCGCCGCACTGAGATTCCATGCAAATTCGAGGCGGATCGGGCCGAGCGGGGTTCGATAACGCACGCCCAGCCCCACGGCGTGCTCCAGATCTCCCAGTGAAATCTGGGAAGTTTGGGACCAGACGTTCCCGGCATCATAGAACAGAACGGCGCCCAGGTTCTCGAGTTGAGGGAAGAGTGAGAAGACCGTCTCGAAATTCAACAGGAACAGGGCTTTGCCTCCCACCGGATTCCCAAACTCAGGATCCTTGGGCCCCAGTTCGTCATACCGGGTCCCACGGAAGGAGTTGCTGCCGCCCGCGAAGAAGCGCTCGGGGATCGGCATATTTCCGCTGCCCAGGCCGAGTCGTGATGTGAAGCCAAACTGGAGCCGGTTGGAGAGAGGAAAGAACTGCTTATACTTGCTGAACAGCTTGATGAAATCGGATTCTGTATTGAAGAGAGGGTACGCCCATTCCAGGGCAGAGGAGAAAAAGTATCCCCTCGCCGGATTAAAGGGATCGTCCCGGCGGTCTCGCAGGACGCTGCTTCCGATCGAGGTCGTGGAGTAGGGTTGGAACTGGCGGTCGATCTCGTCTTCCGGGATGTTCAGTTCCAGGATCGTGGTGCGAGCGAATTTCAGCGTCGGCACGAGGGTCCAGTGCTCCTGCCCCTTGAAGGTCCGGATACCGGAGAGGCTGACACCGATCCTCTCGTATCTGAAGCTTGTGCGCTGCTCCTGTTCCCACCATGCATTGAGGAAGGTGTTGATCGGGATCCCGAAGAAATAGGGCTGCTGCCAGGTCGCCACCACACGCCTTTCCCGGATGCTGAGCTGGCCCACGAGGCTGAGGGTTGCGGCCCGGCCGAAGAGATTCTGACGGATGACCTCTCCGGTTCCCCGGAGCCGGACATCGTAGTTCCAGACATCGGCGGAATTGGGCGCTCCCGCGGTCTCGAGGCCCAGGCCGGCAGACACGTGATGTCTGTCTCCCTCGCTCACCTGTATGAAGAGGTTCATGGTGTCCGGCGACAGCTGGATCTCCTCGATCCGCACCTCAGAAAATACACCCAAGCCCTCGAGCCGGCGTTTGGTCTCCCGGATGGCATCATACCGCGCCAGGTCCCCCTCCTGGATCTGGAGCTCCCGTGTGATCACACCCATCCGCGTTATGTCCTGACCGGAGACGACAATTTCTTGGATGATGACCCGCTCCCCTTCGCGGACCTGGAAGTTCACGAAGTAGCGACCCTCTTCCACCATCTCCACGGCCGCCACGATCTCTGTCCCCCGTACGCCCTCATTGCGGTAAAAGATCAGCAGTTTTTCGATATCCTGCTGGACATTGGGCTGGTAATACGCCCCTCCCGCTGAGCTGCCGATGCGGGAAAGGAGTTCAGCAGGAGGAAACAAGGTAGCCTCTTGGAAGGTGACCTGCTCCACCGTCTCCTGCCTCCCCTCGGAGACGATGTAGATCGGCTTGACCTTTTTCTCCCCCTGCCATTCGAACTGGAGCTGGACGTCGGTTTCCGGAAATCCCCGTGTTTGATACAAAAATTCCATCTCCGCCTGCAGCTGGAACAAACGTGATCCCGGGATCTTGCTCAAGAGGGGGATCTTCGCAGAGATGAGGAGCTCGCGCTTGAGCTCATCCTCTGTGAAATGCTCCAATCCCCTGAATTCCATGTCCTGAATGCTGACCTTCCTCCCCGGCGCCACCCTATGGATGACATCGATCTCGTTCTCCCTCCGCTCGATGGAGGAAGACACTGTCGCGAACAGGTGCCCCCTGTCCCGCAGATGCCCGATGATCTTGGCCTCGCCCTCGTCCAGGCCCCATTCCTCGAAGATCTGGGCCTCCCAGATGGGCTTGATAAGGTCGACCGGGACACTGGCTCCGGTGATATGAACCACGATCCTCTCGTTGGGGATGACCTCGAGGGTCAGCGCGACACGGCCGCCCTCCTCGTCGAATTCCGGCTCCAGCACCCTGACTTCAGCCCGGCGGTAGTCTTCCGCGAGATAGATCTCTTCCAGTCCGAACACGTCTTCACGGAGGGCCGCCGGGACATATGCACCTCCCTCCCTGGTTTTCATCTTGCGCAGGAGGCTGTCCCTGCTGAAGAGGAGCGTTCCGGAAAAACGAATGCTGCCTACCACATAGGTCTTGGTGGAACGGACCTCGAAAAAGACATCGACTTGGGTGGAATCCGAAACCCTCTCGGCAAGGGCATGGATGTCCGCCTCGAACATCCCCTCATCGTTCAGGGCCTCCCGCAGTTCCTCGACAGACCTCCCCAGCCTCTCCTCTGAGAAGGGTTCCCCTGCCCTCACGCTGTACACCTTATTCGCCAGTCGTTTTAGAGGAACCGAGTCGAGGCCCGTGATGGAAAAACCTCGAGAAAAAGGCCGGCTGGTCAGCCGGAAGGTGAGCCGGATCCTTTCCCGGCCCTCCCTGACCACCCGGACGTCCGAGAACAGCCCTGTCTTATAGATCTGTTTGATGCTGAAGTTGATCTTCTTGAGCGAGAAGAATTCACCAGGCTGAACCGCGATCAGTTTTTCGATGCTCTCGCTCCCGGGCTGTTCATCGATCAGCACCGATACCGATTCGACCACAATGTTGCTGATGTCGTCCTCCGCCCCGGAGATCAGGGCACAGGACAGGAGCAAGATCAGGAACAGACCGGTCTTTGACATGTTCATCTATCGGAATCTCTTGTGGATCTTCAGGTCCACGCTCAGCCGCCCGTTTTCGTCCCGTATTCCGACGATCGAAAGGTCCCGGGAGAGCTCGAACTCCATGCGTACGATGTCCTTGCGCTCTGTGGACAGGTTCGTGGCGTACTGAATAAAGAAGTTCCGTCCCAGCCTCTTCCCCACCGTGAGCCGGGCGGCGACCTCGGAAGACGAGCCCAGGATATAGGGGTCCAGACGGAACTGGTCGATGCTGAAGAGCCTTTCCGCGCTCTTCTTCGCCTCCTCGGACAAGGTGAAAGTCATCAGGAGGGAAGCCGTCCCCTGGCTGCGTGACTGGTCATAATGATACGTCCGCTTAAAAGAATCTCCCAGGGAGATCAGGGTCAAGACGTCCTCGGGAGGCAGGGGGGGAGAAGAGGTTGTCTCAAGGTCCAGGCCGCTCAGATCGCGGTTAGCCAATCCCTCGGCTTTGATGGTCACACGGTAGTCCTTGATAAAAGTCTCTACGCGAAAGTTGATGTAGGGCTCGATGAGAGCGGGATTGAAGAAACTGATGCGGCCGTGGATCACTTCGAAGGTGCGGTCTGCGAGTTCCACGTTGCCGTCGATAACCTCGATGTCTCCGAAGAGGACCGGGTTGAAGATGTTCCCAGAAATGGTCAGGTCGAAGCGGGTGCGCAGCCGGCCCAGGGTGTTGTCCATCCAGGCATCGTCGGTCGCCCGAAGTCTTATATTCAGCGTCAGGTCATTGAAAAACTCATCTTGCAGCCGGGCCTGCCGGAAAGCCGAGGTCGCGAACGCGAACTTTTCAGTGACCTCCCGCCTCCAGCTCACACGATGCACCTGGAAATCTCCCTCCAGGACGAACCTGTCGGGATCCTTAAACAGGCGTATAGTGCCGTCGGTGCGGGCGGCAGTCCGTTCCATGAGAGACAAGACCATGTCCTTTCCCTCTGCCCGCACATCTATGCCATCGACACCGTCCTTCCCCAGGTGCAGCGTCCCCGATCCGGCGATCTGCCCACCTCCGAATGTCCCTTGAAGGTTCCGGACGGACAGGTCGCCGTTGTTGACGAACACCAGTCCGGAAAAATCCCGGAATGCATGAGCGAAGCGCGGAAACGGGAGCACGGTCCCCTGGATGTCGATTCCTCCCGAGACCTCGGGAGCGAGCCGCGACCCCCGCAGCCCGAGCTGGTAGTCGATCCGGGCCTCAGCCCCCGGCCAGGGAAGGAGGAGGTCCATGTTGGTAAAAAAGCCTTTGATGTCTCCGGTCAGCACATCGTCAAGGAGCCCGATCTCCACAGCCACGGTGTACTCGTTTTCTCCGGGGAAAAACGCTCCCCCCAGATCCAGCTTGATGGTCTCATCCCGATAATCCAGGGTGAAGTCCGCCTCTGTCCGTGTGGGCTGAAACGGATCGAGCTCCAGGTCCTCGACGCGCAGGGATCCGGAGATGGTCTCCTGGCCGAATGTCCCCTGTCCGTTGAGTTTGAAGGCGCCCCTACCCTGCAGAGAGGGATAGAGCACCGACAGGTCGAAGTCCTCACCTGTGAGATCCACGTCGAAGCCCAATTCGAGGGGCTGAAATCCCAGCGTCCCCCATATCCTCCCCCCGTAGGCCTCGAACTCCAGTTCGGGGAAACGGAATGAATCCGCATCCCCCTCGATGGTTCCCTTAACTTGGGACAGCTTCTGGCCTGCCAGGTCGATGCTGTCACCGGCAAAATCGCCCTCATAGGCCAGGACCTTGTTCTTCTCCTCGAGGGAAAAATGACCCGAACCCATCCCGGAGAGTGGAAGTTGGATGTCCAGGGCCTGCAGGATGGTCTGGATCTCACCTCTGTCCACCCAGATCTCGGTCCTCACTTCGTCCATGTCCGTATAGAGGCCGATCCTGCCGACGAACAGGGGATCCTCCACCTCGAAGCGGCCGAAGAAAATCTCTCGGATGACCTCGGCCTCTCCCTTTACATATGCAGCTGAAAACTGATCGAAGCCGGCATCCCGCACGGCAAAATCCGCGTTGACCTGGGGCGTCAGGATATCCCCGAAGATCCTGAGCTCGGCATCCCCTGCACCTCGAATCTCTGGAAAATCAAATGTCTTGTCCAGGATTAGTTGAGTGAAATGGCGGGCCTGGGCCGCATCCTTGACCTCCCCCCGGATGGTCATGTCCATATCCTGATCCACCTTGAACATGCCATCCAATTCCACCCGTGCAAAGCTGGAGTCGAGGTCATCCGACCACAACTTCAGGTTCTCTACTCCATCCCATTCCACATGGACCATTCCTCTGAAAGGAAACCGGTCAGGGTCACGGAGCTCCAGCTCGTCCTTGAATTCCATATCCGCCGTAAGAAACTCCTCCACGACAGTAAACGTCCCCCAGGCAGGAGACGCGACTGGCCAGGGCAGATCGAATTCCTTTATCACTGGATCCAGGTACACCCCGCTGGCCATCCCTTCAACCCGGTTCCCATCGAGCCGGATCCTCACTGACTCGTTCTCCCGCCCCGGGCGCCGGAGGTTGAAATTCAGAAGACCCCCGGTGGATTCCTGAAATACGAGCGTGCCGCCGACCCGGCCCAGAGAAATTCCATTCAGGGACACGTCCCTTCCCCGGACATCTCCCTGGAACGAGATTTGTCCCTCCATGCGTCTGAGGACACCCCTGCCTTCTCCCCTCCCCTCCCATGTAAAAGGAAGGGCCAGGAACTCGGCCAGGAAATCCGTCCGGACGTTATAACTCGTCTGCAGCTCGAACTCGGGATCAGAGAAACTGCCGAGCCTGCCGCTGGCCTTGATCACTCCCCCGGGGCTGACAACCCTGAGCTTTTGCACAACTATCTCATCCCCGGACCCTTCCAGAACCAGGTCGACCTGCCCGCTCAGACTGGGGAGTTCCGAGTCCCAGGTGAAGGTATTATCAGAAAGTTGGGCTTTGAGAAAAAAATCCGAGCCGGACTGCCGAAAAAGCGCGTTGATGCCCTGAGAAAAGAGGCGGGTCTCCCGGCCCCAATAGTAGACCTCTCCTCCGCGGATAAGGCCCCTGTCAACCATGAACGGGAGAGCCAGGCTTATGTCCCGGTTGATGGACATGCTGGAATCCGTCCCTCCAGCAAAAATGCGGAGGATCGGCTGATCCACATAAACGGCGAAGGGTCGGTCCCTGGAGAAGAGGGAGCGCAGGGTGACCTTGATCTCGATCCTTTGGGCAGAAAAGAATGGGGAGGAGGATACGGAGCGCACGTCTTCGATGATGAGGGCGGGCGGGAAGGTCTGGACGTAGAGCCGTTCAAAGTGCAGAGTGGAGGCGATCTGTTTTTTGACCTGAGTCAGCACGACATTCTTCAGAACAGTGCTGGCTCCGAACAGCACGGCCCCGATCAACGCGAGGATGAAAAAGGATCTCAGCCGTCGACGGATCTTCAGTATGTACTGCTTATAGCGCAGATTGTAAAATAAAGCCATTATATCAAGATATCAAATATAGCATTTTTTTCGAAAAATGCACAGGAATCCCCCGAGAAGCTTTCGCATAAGGAAAGGTCGAAGGCTTTTATGAAGGATTCAGGTTAGGAAATAATAAAGAGGAGAGAACCGGTCTCCACCGTTTCTCCCACATTGGGAAGGATGCTCGCGACCGTTCCCGGCTGGGGAGACTTGATCTCATTCTGCATTTTCATGGCTTCCAAGATCAACACAGCCTGCCCCT
>RCNG010000003.1_pt1 | contig 133299 bp, 125 predicted proteins | sample 2041371 | NCBI WGS metagenome assembly RCNG01 (sample SAMN09708227, study PRJNA481090) | Marine sediment metagenome, whole genome shotgun sequencing project. | biome: marine sediment; feature: ocean; material: sediment; isolation source: Sewage treatment plant 1 marine sediment (STP1) ... | reverse complement strand
CGCGCCGGTTGGGCCCTCCTGGCTTCGGCCCTGGTGAGCATCGCCTTCTCGTTCGCTTACTTCCTCCTGAAGGCAGCGCCTGGAGAACGCATCGCCGGATTCATGGATCACTACATGACTCAGGCCGGGCTGCTGCTCCTGTTCAGCGCCCTCGCCTTCAGCTATTTTCTGTTCGGTACGGGCAGGGTGCGCCTCGTATGGGGCGCCGGATTCGCCCTGGCTGCGGTGGCCCTCGTGCTGACCCTCACCCGAAACGCTTGGGTGGGCCTCGTGATCGTGATCTGTCTCCTGCTGGCCCTGTACAAACCCAAGGCCCTGATCCTCATCCCGGTGGCTGCCGGGCTGATCTTCCTGGCCAGCCCCCCGCATATCAAACGGCGCGCCATCAGCATCTTCGATGCTCAGAGTTATTCCAACGCCCAGCGCATCGAATACCTGGGGGCGGGACTCGAGATCATCCGCGACAATCTTCTGCACGGGACGGGTCCCAACACCGTGCACGTGGTCTTCCAACAGCCCCAGTATGATCTGTCAGAGGAAGCACGCGACAATGTTCACCTCCACAATAACATGATCCAGATCGCTGCCGAACGGGGGATTCCCACGCTTATAGCCTGGCTGGTTTTCATGGGCTGGGCCTTCCTTGCGCTCCTGCGGCTGGTCAGGGAACGGGCGGATCCGCTGCTTTATGTATACGCTGCCGCGGGACTGGCGGCCTGCTTGGGCCTCTTTGCCGCCGGAATCTTCGAGTATAACTGGGGTGACTCCGAAGTCGTGACCCTGTTTTTATGCCTGATTACACTCCCCTTTGGCCTCGCCCGGGGGCTCGAGAAAAAGGGCTCCGACGCATAATAAAATGGGAGGCATCACAAAACGCAGGCCCTGGAGGATCCTCCTCTATATCGCGGCGGCCTACGTCCTCTGGCTGGGATTCCTATGGCTGCGCTACGGGCGGCCCCCCAGAGCAGAGGCCCCCGATCCGCACGAGGTCGTGGGGGTCTATCACCTCCACTCACAACACTCGGACGGCAAGGGAGAGGCGGAAAAGATCGCTCGCCTGGCGGCCCGGCAGGGCCTCGACTTCGTGATCTTTACCGACCACGGCAATCCCAATCCCGCGGCCCTTTCCCTGCGGAAGCGGCAGGGCTCTCTCCTGGTGCTGGCAGGCACCGAGATCTCCGTCAACCGGGGACATCTGGTCGCCCTGGGCTTCCGGTCCCCCGGGAAGCCCTTCTCTTCCCAGGCCGAGGAGGCCGCGCATCAGGTGATACAGAATGGTGGATTCACGGTGATCGCCCACCCCTATTCGAAGGTCAGGTGGTCCTGGGGCGAATACGCCGGATACCGAGGCATCGAGATCCTCTCCGGAGACGCCATGCTGCGTATGAACTGGGCCCGCTCGCTCCCGACTCTGCCGCTCTTTTTGATCGCTCCGCACATTCCCATGCTGCGGCTCCTTTCAAATCCCAGGCAAAATCTGCGCCAGTGGGATGAGCTCTCCAGGGACCATGCCGTATACGGATATTACAGCTGTGACGCCCATCTGCTCTACAAGCCCCTGCTGTCGCTGATGCACCTCCACGTGCTGCTCGACCGCCCGCTCCCAGAGGAATACCCGGAAGCCAGCAGAATGATCCATGAGGCCCTGAGGGATGGTCACTTCTATAACGTGGTGGCGGCTGCTGCCCCAGGCAATGGTTTCCGGTTCTGGGGGGAAGACGGACAGAGGCGCATCGCCATGGGGAACACGGCCGTTTATTCGCCGGGTATGCTCCTGCACATTCAGGTGCCGCCTGGCGCGGACTCGGAATGGCACCTCCTCCGGGACGGCAAACCCGTCCTGACCTCAAAACAAAAGATCCAGACATACCTAGCCCTGGAGGCCGGCGTTTACCGCGTCGAGGTCTTTCTGAGAGAAAGCTCCTCCCTCGACAAGGGCTGCCCCTGGATCCTGTCCAATCCCATCTTCGTCAGGAAATAATGCTATGAACAACATCGACGTTTCTCTCCTGTCCGATACAGTCCGGGATTTTTCCAACCAGACAGTGCTGGTCCTGGGTGACCTGATGCTCGATCGCTACCTATGGGGGCATGTAAGCCGCATTTCACCCGAGGCTCCTGTTCCGGTGGTGGCCGTAAAAAGGGAGACATCCTGTTTGGGAGGAGCCGGGAACGTGAGCCGTAACCTCCAGAGCCTGGGTGCATCTGTGCTCCTGGTCGGGCAGGTGGGAGACGATGACGCCGGCCTCTGGATCAAGGAGAATGCCCCGGCAGCCCGGGGGATCTTTACGGATGCTGGCAGGCCCACCACCATAAAAACCCGGGTCATCGCGCACCATCAGCAGGTCGTGCGCGTGGATCAGGAGGAAATCGAGCCGCTCTCCCAGAGAGCACAGGAGAAAATCCTGTCCCTGATCCGGGATGAGGCATACGACGGTCTCCTCGTCTCAGACTATAACAAGGGGATGGTAAGCCAGAACCTGATGCACAAGGTCCTGGAAGTGACCCAGGAACGCGGGGTCCCCGTGTTCGTCGACCCAAAGGTCGAGAATTTCTCCTACTACTCTCCGGTGACGCTCATCACTCCGAACCACTTCGAGGCAGAGCGGTTCGTAAACTATCCCTGTACGACAGACGCGGAGGTGGAAAAGGCCGGAATCGACATCCTCTCCCGCATCTCCTCCTATTACCTCATCCTCAAACGTGGGGAACAGGGAATGACCGTCTTCGAGAAGGGAAAGTCTCCCAACCACATCCCGACCGTGGCCCAGGAAGTGTATGACGTTACCGGGGCAGGGGATACTGTCATCGCAGCGGCCAGCCTGGCCCTGCTGTCGGGTGCCTCCATCCAGCAAGCGGCCCTCCTGGCCAACACCGCTGCCGGGATCGTGGTAGGGAAGCTGGGCACGGCCACCCTGACCCGGGAGGAACTCCTGGCAGTCCTCCCGTCGAAGGGGAGCTAGCACATCCGCCCCACAAGCGACATTTCTGTTTATCTCACACCTAAAAACGAGTATAATAGTAGTGTTTAAAAGAGGAAAAAATGTGTGGTGTAATTGGGATCTACAGCAACGAAGACGTGTTCAAGGACCTGTACCAGGGAATCCTGGCCATTCAGCACCGGGGCCAGGACTCCGCGGGTATGATCACGTATGACGGGCGCTTCCATACCAAGAAGGGCAACGGGCTGGTCAACGACATCTTCGATGCGGCCAATGCACAGCGGCTGCTCGGCCCCATCGGGATCGGCCACACCCGCTACCCGACCGTGGGTGGCGGACGGGGGGATGACGCCCAGCCCTTCTTCGTCAACTCCCCCTTCGGCATCATCATGGCCCACAACGGCAACGTGGTCAACTACGCGGAGCTCAAAGAAAGACTGTTCCTGGAGCACCGGCGCATCCTGAATTCCGATAATGATGTTGAGGCCGTTCTGAATGTGTTCGCTCAGGAACTGGCCGTGCAGGATGCCCTCCACCTGACTCCGGAACACATCTATGCGGCCGTCAAGGGCGTCTACGACAAGGTCAAGGGCAGCTATTCTGTTGTGGCCTACATCGCAGAGCAGGGGATGGTCGCCTTCCGCGATCCCTACGGGATCAAACCCCTGGTGTACGGAAAACGCAAGGACGGCATGCTCCCCTCCTACGCAGTGGCTTCCGAGAGTGTGAGCCTGAACATCATGAACTTCTCTGATATCAAGGACATCAAGCCAGGCCAGGTCCTGTTCATCGACAAGAACCGGCAGCTGCACACCCGGCGGCTGGTTCAGCACACCCACACGCCCTGCCTGTTCGAGTGGGTCTATTTCGCGCGGCCGGATTCCTTCATCGACAAAGTCAACGTCTATAACTGCCGCATCCGCCTGGGCCGCCTCCTGGCCCAGGAAATCAAAAAACTGGGCCTGAAGATCGATGTGGTCGTCCCGGTCCCCGATTCCGCCCGGGATGCCGCCATCGAGATCGCCCGCACCCTCCACCTCAAGTACAGGGAAGCCCTTGTCAAAAACCGCTACATCGGGAGGACTTTCATCATGCCCTCGGACAAGTCCCGAAAGACCTCTGTCCGACAGAAACTCAATCCCATCGCATCGGAATTCCGGGGCAGGAATGTCCTGCTCGTGGACGACAGCATCGTGCGCGGCAACACCTCACGGGCCATCATCGAAATGGTCCGGGAATGCGGGGCCAAAAAGGTCTACTTCGGATCCTATTCCCCTCCCCTGCGCTTCCCCTGTGTTTACGGCATCGATATGCAAACCCATCAGGAATTTGTTGCTGCAGATTCCACGCCGGATGAGGTCGCCCGCAAGATCGGGGCCGATCGGGTCATCTATCAATCCCTGGATTCCCTTAAAAAGGCCGTCCACATGGGCAACGAACAGCTGGACCACTTCTGCGGGGCCTGCTTCGACGGGAACTATCCCACGGGTGACATCACTCAGGATGACCTGGAAGCTATAGAGAAAGAGAGAAGAGGCCTCCAAAAAGAGCAGCTGCAACTCAATATCTGAAGACCAAAAGAGGGAAGAGACCGGTCCTTGCCGGCCGTAGGATCACACAGATCCCCGCCAGAATTCCAACAGATCGGATAACATGCGCTCCAGAGGAATACCCGGCTGCCACCCTGTGGCCTCCCGGAGTTTACGGTTATCACCCTGCAGCCGGACGATGTCGGTCTTGCGGAGTTTTGTGGGATCGACCAGGACCTCAACGGTGGAGGGGGACTGGGACAGGAGCCGCTCGAGGATGTGCTTCAGGGAAACTGCATTCCCGGACGACACATTGTAGGCCTCGCCGCGTTTTCCCCGCTCCAGCAGGCTTATGTAGGCCAGGACCACATCCCGGACATCGCAGAAATCCCTGAAAACCTCGATGTTGCCCACCCGGATCTCGGGAGCCAGGTCTCCCTTTTCAATAAGGGCGATCTGGCGGCCCCAGTCGGAACATACGAAGTCGGGGCTCTGGCCCGGACCTGAGTGCGGAAATGCACGCGAGATGACGATGTCCAGCCCCTCCACTTCGATGTAGAAACGGCAGAGCTGCTCGCCGCTGATCTTGCTGAAGGCATAGGGGCTGATCGGCCGGATTTCGTCCGTTTCCCTCAGGCCCTGACCGTTCGGGGGCGGATCGGCATAGACTTCTGACGAGCTCACGAACAGGACCCGGGCCTCGGGTGCATGTGTCCTGACCGCCTCCAGGAGGTTCAGGGTTCCCAGCAGGTTCGTCTCCAGTGTCTCGAAGCGCCTTGTCCAGGAGTGGCCGACATTGGATACGGCAGCCAGATGAAACACCCAAGCGGGTTGTGCCTCTCGGATCAGAGCGGCTACAGCCGTTGACTGTCGCAGGTCCAAACGGCAGAGTTGGCTCGCACAGGACAATCCAGGCGGGCCCGGCTCATGGGGAAAAGAGGTACCGAAGATCTGAGTATCCGTCCGGTCCAGGGCTTGAAGGAGATGAGCGCCCACGAAACCCGTTGCTCCGGTGACGAGGATACGCTTCGTCAAAGCCTCGCTCTCCAGTACTCGAGCAGGTCCTGCAGCGACTGCTCGAAGGGGATGCGGGGCTCCCACCCGGATATCGCCCGAAACTTGCTGGCATCGGAGAGCAGGATCATCACATCGGAGGGGCGCAGGCGCAGGGGATCGACCTCGATCCGTACGTCCGCCTCGGTCAGGGCCAGGAGCTTATCCAGGATCTCCTGGGCGGTGAAGGCGATCCCCGACCCGATGTTGTAGACCTCTCCGGCCTCGCCTTTTTCCAGGCTCAGCCAGTAGGCCCGCACCGTGTCCCGCACGTCGGTGAAATCTCGCTTGGCTTCCAGGTTGCCGACGAAGAGGACGGGATCCCGCAGTTTCTTCTCGATCTCGACGATCTGCCTAGCAAAATTGGAGCAGATGAAAACCTCGCCCCGACGGGGCCCGGTGTGATTGAATCCCCGGGTCCGGACGACATGCAGTCCGTAGCTCTTGAAGTACTGGTAGCCCAGAAAGTCCTGGGCCACCTTGCTCACCGCATAGGGGCTGAGGGGGCGGAGGGGATTGGATTCCGTCATGGGCACCTCATCCGGATGTACCAGCCCATACTCTTCGCTGGAACCTGCGATCTGGATGCGCGGAGTGAGCCCCAGGTCGAGCACCGCCTCGAACAGGTTGATCTGCCCGATGCTATTGATGGCGAATGTCTCGGCCGGAGCTCGCCAGGACGTGGGGACGAAACTCTGTGCGGCCAGATGGAAGATGCGGTCCGGCTCGATCTCGGCCAGGGCCTTTTTCAGGGACACCATGTCCTTCAGGTCCGCTTCCAGCAGGTGGATCCGATCCCGGATGTGCTGGACGTTCTCCATCCGGCTGCGCCAGCGGATCAGCCCATAGACCTCGGCCTCCGGATGATTTTCCAGGATGTAGTCCGCCAGATGGCTCCCTGCGAAGCCTGTAATGCCCGTGATCAGTGCTCTCATGGGATCTCCTTTCCTATTTGCGATCCGAATAATATGCGTCATGGAACCGCCGGAACTCTTCGCTCTGTTCCTTGATCTTATGCCACCATTCCGGATTATCCCTGTACCAAGCCACGGTTGTTTCCAGGCCCCGGGGAAAGTTCTGTTCCGGCTTCCATCCCAGGGCATGGAGTTTGCTGCACTCCAGGGCGTACCGCCGGTCGTGGCCCAGGCGGTCCTGAACTTGAGTGATAAGCTCCCTGGGTTTGCCCAGGAGGTCAACGATCGTTTCCGCCACTTCCAGGTTCGGGACCTCGGCATTGGCCCCCACGTTATAGACCTCACCCAGGGTCCCCTTCCGGAGGACGAGGTCGATGGCCCGGCAGTGGTCCTCCACGAACAGCCAGTCCCGGACGTTGGTGCCTCGGCCGTACAGAGGCAGTTTTTTGTCCTCGAGGGCGTTAGTGGCGAAAAGCGGGATGAATTTCTCAGGGTACTGGTAGGGTCCATAGTTGTTGCTGGGCCGGATGATGACGATGGGCAGGCCGTAGGTCACCACATAGGAATACCCCAGCCGATCTGCGCCGGCCTTGGAGGCGGCATAGGGCGAGGAAGGATTGAGGGGATCCTCTTCGGAGAAGAAACCCTCATCCCGGCTGCCGTACACTTCGTCGGTCGACACATGCAGGAAGACCTCGATCTCAGCCTGGCGCAGGGCCTCGAATAGGATGAAGCTCCCGTAAACATCCGTGAGCACGAACTCCCCTGCATCCACGATGGAGCGGTCCACGTGGGTCTCGGCTGCCAGGTGGACCACCACGTCGGCCCGATCGAACAGGGGGGCGACCGTGTCCCTGTCCCGGATGTCCCCCAACACGAATTCGTAGCGCGGGTCCTGTTCGATGTCCCTCAGATTGTCCGGATTGCCCGCATAGGTCAGCTTGTCCAGGTTGATCACCCGGCAGTCTGGCTGGCTGCGGAGGAGGAAGTGGATCAGGTTGCTGCCGATGAACCCGGCCCCTCCAGTCACCAGGATCGTCTTCCCCTCCAGGTTCCGCTCAGCCATCCTTGCGGCTCCAGTCATAGGGGATGTTGTTGTCATGGGGATCGATCCGCACCTCATCAGGATCGGCAGCGTTGTAGGCCTCTGTGGGGCAGTTGACGATGAGGGCCTCCTCCGGGCTGATGCACATCCATCCATGGCAGATCTGGGGCGGGATCTGCACCAGAAGGGGGTTATGAATTCCGAGATAGCGCTGCATGACTTCTCCCTGGGTGGCAGAATCCTCCCTGGGATCGAACAGCACCAGTTTGATCATCCCTCCCACACACACGACGTTATCGGTCTGTCTCGTATGCAGATGCCAGGCCTTGACCACGCCGGGATAGGTGGTGGTCACGTATGCCTGTCCAAAATTCTGGAACAGATCGTCATCGCACCGGAGGATCTCCATCAAATGACCCCTCTCGTCGGGGATGACTCTCAGCTGCTTGGTCTTGACGCCTGCGATCATTGCCTTCTCCTTTCCCAGAGCCCGGTCACTTGAGACCGATCTCGCTCTTGTCTCCCACCATGAACTGATAAACCGAGGGCTTGGGAGAGCACCTGTAAATTTTGACTTCGCGGCCGATCAGGCTTTCTCCGATCCGGGGCCCCACGTCCCGAAGCTCACTTCCCTCCAGCAAAATGCTGTTTTCGATCTCGGAATGGAAAATCCGGCAGTCCTTCTGAATGGAGGTGAAGGGGCCGATATAGGAGTGGTCGATCTCGGTGTGGCTGCCGATGACAGCCGGGCCGCGGATGATGCTGGCGCGCACAACCGCACCCTCCTCCAGGATCACCTGGCCGTGGATCTGGGAGGCAGCGTCTACTTCACCGGCAATGCGTCCCTGGCTGCCCTCCAATATCAGCCGGTTTGCCTCCAGGATGTCCTCCAGCTTGCCCGTGTCTTTCCACCACCCCTTCACGAGATGGGACCTCACCTCAAATCCTGATGTCACCAGGTGCTGGATGGCGTCTGTTATCTCGAGCTCGTTCCGCCAGGAGGGCTCGATGGCATCCACCGCCTCGAAGATGTGGGAATCAAACATGTAGACTCCGACCAGGGCCAGGTTGCTGGGCGGGTTCTTGGGCTTTTCCACCAGGTTGACCACACGCCCCCCTTCGAGTTCCGCCACACCGAACATGTGGGGGTTGGGGACTTCGGTCAGTAGGATGAGAGCGTTGGGGCGTTCCGCCCCGAACTCCTCCACCAGAGACTTGATCCCGCTCTTGAGTATGTTATCACCCAGATACATGACGAAGGCATCATCTCCCAGGAAATCCCGAGAGATCTTGACCGCATGCGCCAATCCCAGGGGAGCCTCCTGCTCGATGAACGTGAAACGGGCTCCCCAACGGGAACCGTCGCCCACGGCCGCCCGGATCTCTTTGTGGGTGTCCCCCACCACGATCCCGATCTCATCTATGCCTGCGTCGCACAGGGCCTCTATGCCGTAGAAGAGGACGGGCTTGTTGGCCACAGGGACCAGCTGTTTAGCTTGTGTGAATGTGAGGGGCCTCAGTCGCGTGCCCCTGCCACCGCTCAGGATCAATCCCTTCATGCTCTCTGTCCGCTCCTTCTCCCTGCTTTAAGTCGGGCAACCGGCTAGAATCCCAGCCCTCCCAGGAAGTCCGTCGACCGCCCGATGTTTCCGAGCTCAAAGGAGAAGCTGAACTGCACCTCGGGCGTATCCCGGAAATAGAATACTCTAAGGTCCGCCCTGAAATCAATACACTGGTAATGATAGACCACGGACAGGGCCGAGTACATCAGCTCGTTTTCCTGGATGTTGTAATCAAGCTGCGCTAGCGTGTCCAGCGACCAGCGGGGGATCTTGATGCCGGTGTAAAGCCCGATCTGATGGCGCGTAAAGGCGGTCTCCTGCCGGTAGGGATCCGTACTCTTGTACCAGTTGACCCTCATGAACAGATTATCGGTCGGGGCGCCCAGGTTCAGGCTGAGGCGCAGCCGCGAGAACTTGTTCTCGTAGGGATTGTAGGCCGCGCTGAAATTCAGGTTGTAGCGAATCGAGGGCAGATAACGGACGCTGCCCTCAAAATCGGAGAATTCCGGGATCTCGCCGTTCACCTCATAGTTCTGGAGGGGTCCCGTGGCCGGATCTAAATAGTACCTCTGACCGAAAGACACGGTGACGAGGTCGCGGTTGCCGCGTTCCTCCTTGATCATGAGGCTGTTGGTGATCCCGTAGAACAGGTAGTAGTCCCGTATGAAGAACCGGGGCGTGATGATGCGGTCCGAGGCGGAGACGGGGCTATCGTAGACAAAGCGCAGCGTGGGCTCCAGGACGTGCTTGAGCTTGGGCTCTCCATCATTGTCGAAGAACACCTTGACGAATGTCGGCCCCAAGAGCTCCAGGCTGGAGGAATGGCTCTGCGTAAACAGGGGCTCGTTCACCACCGTACTGGTCCCGGGCGCATAGCTCTGGAAATAATAATCCAGGTTGGCGGTGACGGTGGCATTGACCGACATCCAGGGGATGGCCGTGAAGGGCAGGAACAGAGTGGGTCGGAAGAAAAAACTCTGGGACTTGCGCTGGGTCCCCTCCTCATACTGATCGTCCCAGCCGTATTCCCAGCTGTTGAAGGCGGTATTGAAGGAGAAAAACAGCGGGGAAAAGAGCTTGATGCGGGAGGCGGTGAAGCCCGCCTCAGGCAGGTTGAGCCGGATGATGGAGCTGTCTCGGTCCCGATAGTAGGTCTCGAACCGGGAGACTCGGAAGTTCCAGTTGAAATAGGACCAGGAACGCGAGAGGTAGACCTGAGAACTCCGGTTGGAGACCGTGGCCCGCTTGAAGTTGTTGTCGAACTCCCTCAGGAAATCGAAGGAACTCTGCCAGTCGACATCGGCAACCAACCGGAAATCATAGGGCAGCGGCTGGTTGTGGTTGAAACGGACGATGTAGGCGTTTTTTGTGTCGTACAGGTCCTCGTCTTTGAACCTGAAGTAGTAGAGCTGGAGCTTTCCCCCGATGCCGCGCGGGAAGATGTAGCGGTATTCGGCCGCGGCACCGAGGCCCCGGGCCGAATAGTAGTCCATGTGGAAGGTGGCGTCCATGTTGCGCCGCATGGCCCAGTAAAAACTCTGCGAGAGGGCCAGGCCCTTCTGACCGTTGTAGCCTATGGAGGGCATCAGGAAACCGGTGTGTCGCTCCTCGTTCAGGGGATAACGGAAGTATGGGAGGTAGAAGACCGGGACCTTCTTGAGGTAGAGTACGAAGTTCCACATCTCAATGTAGTCTTCTTTTTTGAAGTTCGCACTGCTGCTGGTAAATCTCCAGCGCGGGGTGGGCTGGCTGCAGGAAGTGAACCAGGCACGCTCCATATGGAAGAGGTCCTGATCGATGCGCTCGACACTCTCGGCGGAATAGGTCACGCTGGGCTGAACCTGGCCGTACACCTCCTCCAGGAAACCGCCGGTAGTATCCAGGTTGCCCTGGAGCTCCCGCATGGAGATCGTTTCACTCGGCAGGTGGAGGGTGACGGGTTCTCCCCTGGCCAGGACGTCCTTGGTCACGGTGTTGATCTCGACCCACTCGGCAAAGAGCTTGAGCTCCTTATATTCGATGCGGACCTTCCCCCAAGCACGGAAAATATCACCCACCCGCTCCTCGTGTTCGGCCACGACCTTGATCTCGGAGCCCGAAGCGGCAGCCTGGCCATGGATCCACCCGGGCGAGAACAGTAAACTCGCAGCCAGAGCAACAAGGAGGAACCGCGCCTTGGACATTAAAAAAACTGTAGCATAAGCCCAGGGGAGAATCAATTCAATCCGGCGCGGACTTTGTGCTAGAATGGGAATAGCATGATGGATGAGACCCCCCCACCGCCCAAGTGGCGCCGTGCAGCCGAGTTGAGCTCGCTGGGCCTGATGCTCCCCTCCTCCATAGCCGTGGGCCTGTTTTTCGGATACCAGCTGGACAAGCTTCTGAACACGCATCCCTGGATGCTGCTCATCTTTCTCCTGCTGGGAATCGCGTCGGGATTTATCAGCCTCTTCCGGGGCATCCGCCGCCATCAACCGCCTTCCGACCCTCCTGCCGTCTGAAAGGAATAGACAAGACCGTTCAAAGGCTGATACACTACGCTCTACCCCGAAAACGACCAACATGAACGCAACATCTCACTCCTCCCAGAGCGACGAGGCGATCCTGAAACGCATCCCCTGGGAGATCCTGGCCCTGGCTGCGATCCTGGCCCTGGGGGCCCTGCTGGCCTTCGACGCAGGCACCGGGCTCTTTGTGTTCCTGGGGGGGGCGCTGTCATCCCTGGGTTTCATCTCGCTCCGCCAATCCGTGACCCGTTTTTTACAGGCAGGCAAGAAGCATGCCGTCCGGTCCGCACTATTTTTTTTCGGGCTGCGGCTCGTATTGATTATCGCCCTCTTTTCGATTATAATTTTCTTCTTTTCAGGGCGGATCTACGCCTTCATCGCCGGATTCTCCACAGTCATCCCGGTGTTTCTGGTCGAGGCCGCAGCCGCGCTCTCTAGAATGAAACAATGGAAGCATTAGAACATAGCCTGGCCATCGTCGAGGCCTTCAACCGGATCTTCGGGAAACCGCTCGCAGGGCTGCTCGGACTGCTTGGCATCCATGTGGAAGATCCCGGTCATCTCTTCCCCGACTACGTGGTCATGTGCCTCATAGTCGCCCTGGTGCTCATGGTCCTGATGGGTCTGGCCGCTCGCAGGGCCCGGACAGTACCGTCCAAGCGCCAAAGCCTCCTCGAGCTCATCATCCAGGCTTTCGAGGGACAGCTGGTCGAGATCATCGGCGAACGGGGCCGCCAGTACCTCCCGCTGATCGCCACGATGGGCCTGTTCATCTTCGCCTGCAACCTGATCGGGTTGGTCCCCGGATTCATGTCCCCCACAAGCAAGCTCACAGTGACCGCGGCCTGTGCCCTGGTGGTCTTTTTCTACTATCACTGGCAGGGGATCAAGGCCCAGGGCCCGGTCAACTATCTCAAACATTTTTTCGGCCCCATCCCCGCGCTGGCGCCGCTCATGCTGCCCATCGAGATCATCAGCCACTTCTCGCGCGTCGTATCGCTGTCTATCCGCCTCTTCGGAAATATCTTCGCCGAAGAGCTGCTGATCGTGGTCATGGCATCCATCATCCCCTTCTTCCTGCCGCTCCCGTTCATGGCCGTTGCGCTCTTTACCTCTTTCATCCAGGCATTCGTGTTCGTGCTTTTGGCGTGTATATACATCGCAGGGGCCGTGGCCCATGAAGAAGACCATTAACACATAAGGAGAGAGAATATGACTAAACAACTCAAAGCGACCCTCATGCTACTCTTTTTCGTCGCCCTGATGAGCGCCCCGCTGCTCGCACAGGAGAACGAGATCTCGGACAACCGGACCGCCATCATGAAATGGTCCCTCATCATCGGGGGCGCCCTCATCGCCGTGGCCGCTGCTGCCGGCGCTTACTGCCAGGCAAAATCCATCAGCAGTGCCTGTGAAGGCATCTCCCGGAATCCGGCTTCGGGTCCGCATATCCGCTTCCTGCTCATCTTCGGCCTGGTCCTGATCGAAACGCTGGTCATCTACACGCTGCTGATCTCGATCATCATCCTTATGGTGAACTGGGGTAATATTTAGTCCTGAATTATATGAATTTCTCTGTCTTCGACATCCTCAAGGCCACATTCAAGAGGTTTGGAAAAGACAGATGCTTTAACTTTTCCATCACGGTCTCCTATTTCGCGCTCCTTTGCGCCATTCCCCTGGTGGGACTGTTCATTTTTCTCACCACCAAGATCCTGGGGAGCGAGGAGATCGCCCTCAACAGCCTCAACATCCTGTCCGATGAATTCTTCGCGAAGATGGATCCGCTGTTCTTCGAGCGGGTCCAGGTCGTATCCCGCGACGTGTCCAACCTGAGCTGGTTCGGGCTGGCCGGGTCCTTCATCGCCGCCAGCTTCATGTTCTCCAACCTCATCTACTCCATAAACTACATCTTCCGGGCCAACTACCAGAAATCCTTCTTCTACAACCGCCTGATGGAATACCTCATCATGTTCGTGATCGGCATCCTCATGCTGATCTCCCTTTCCATCACCGTGATCTGGACCGGGCTCCAACGAGCCATCCAGGAGAGCTCCCTCTTCGCCGAGTATATCAATCCCAAGGTCATGGCCCTGGTGAACAACTTTTTTCTCCAGTACCTCATCCCCTTCACGCTGACCTTCCTGGTCTTTTTTGTCCTGTACAAATTCATCCCGGAGATAAAAGTGTACACCCGCCCCGCCGCCATCGCCGCGGTCGTCAGTACGCTGCTGTGGGAGGTGTTCAAGCGGATCTTCGCATTTTACATAGCCCATTTCTCCGCCATCGGTGTGGTCCTTACCCGCCTGGTGCAGGGCACCCTCACATCCATCATCTTCTTCCTTCTCTGGATCACCTTCTCCCTGGCGATCCTGTTCTGGGGTGCCGAGCTGGCCGCTGTCCTTAACGAGCGATACAATGAAAAAACCGCTTGATGCAAAAAAAAAGGGATTCGTGACGACGGTGGCCGGGCTGGCCCGTCTCCTGGGATGTCCCTATGAGGGCGAGGGAGGCACGCTGCTGACGGGAGTGTCCGATCTGGCCGGAGCCGGAGAGGGCGAGCTCGTGTTCATGGCCCACAAAAAGTTCCGCCCCCTGCTGGAAGAATCCCGCGCTGGCGCCGCCATCCTACCTCCGGGAGAACCCTGTGACCACATCCCGGTCATCCGGTCTTCCGATCCCCAGAGGACATTCGTCCAGGCCCAGGGCGTCTTTTTTTCCTCTTATCGCCCGGCTCCTGGCATCCATCCTTCAGCCCAGATCGCCGAAACGGCGCGGATCGGGGAGGAGGCCTCTGTGGGCGCTTGTGCGGTGTTGGGCGAAAACGTCGAGATCGGCGCCGGGACCGTGATCCACCCGTTCGTAACGATCTATCCTGGCGTGAAAGTCGGCCGAGACTGCGTCCTTCACTCCCAGGTCTCGCTCCGGGAGAACATCACCCTCGGCAGTGGCGTCATCCTGCACAACGGGGTCGTGATCGGTGCAGACGGTTTCGGATACCTGCCTCTCAAGGACGGCACACGAGCGAAGATCCCTCAGCAGGGGACCGTCATCGTGGAGGACGATGTGGAGATCGGGGCCAACTCGACCGTGGACCGGGGCACCCTGGGCACCACCCTGATCCGGAAGGGGGCCAAGATCGACAACCTGGTCCAGATCGCCCATAACGTGGAGATCGGAGAAAACAGCGTCGTCATGGCCCAGGTGGGGATCGCGGGCAGTTCGCACACGGGAAAGAACGTCATCCTGGCGGGGCAGGCCGGCATCCCGGATCACATCGACATCGGGGATAACGTGGTGGTCGCGGCCAAGACCGGTGTGACCAAAGACATCCCGGCCAACACCATGGTCTCCGGCTCTCCCCACCTGGATATCCAGGTCTGGCGCAAGGCCTGGGCTGCCATCCCTCGCTTGTATGACCTGCTCAAAGAGGTCAAGCAGATCAAGAAAGAGATCGAATCCCTCAAAAAGAATTCGTGATGTAATCGTCGATGGCCAGGGCCGCCTCAACACCGGCGCCGGCGGCGATGGCGACCTGGTTGGAACAGGCATCCGTCACGTCCCCAGCCGCATAGATCCCAGGCTGAGAGGTGGCCATCTTTTTTTGGACCATGATCTCTCCCCACTCATTCAGTTCCAGGAGTGAACCCAGAAAGCCAGCATTGGGGATCATCCCGATGGAGACGAAGAGCCCGTCCATGGGTTCGTCCCAGGAGGTTTCGGTCTTGACATTGCGCAGGGACAGCGATTCCAACTTATCCTGGCCGTTGACGGTTTCTACGACCGTGTCCAGGACAAGCTCGATCTTCTCATGCTCCCGCACACGTTCCTGCAGAATCTTTTCCGCCCGGAATCCTTGGCGCCGATGGATGAGCTGGACCTGGCGGGCGAACTTCGTGAGGAACAATGCCTCGGTCAAGGCCCAGCTGCCTCCACCCACGACGCTCACCACCTTGTCCCGGAAGAAAGCTCCATCGCACGTGGCACAGAAGGACACTCCCTTCCCGGTCAGCTCCGCCTCGCCCGGAACTCCCATGTGACGGTGGGCCGCCCCTGTGGCAATGATCACCGTGCGGGTCTGGTAGGTCTTGTCCCGCCCCACGATCTTCCAGAGGGAACCCTCTCCCTTTCTCAGCTCACCGATCTCGTCCATCTCGATCTTGGCTCCGAAACGTTCCGCCTGGGCACGGAACGCATCCATGAGCGGAAATGTCCCCACGCCCTCGGCAAACCCGGGATAGTTCTCGATCCAGTCTGTGAGGAGGATCTGTCCTCCCGGAAGTGCTTTTTCCAGGATCAGGGTGTTCAGCCGGGCACGCCCGGTGTAGATGGCGGCCGCCAGTCCCGCAGGACCGGCACCCACGATGGTCACATCATAGGTGGTCTCGCTCATAGGTGCTTGGAAACGGCGTCGACGATCTTGTCTTTGGGCAGCGCGCCCACGATGGTCTCCTTGAGCTCTCCCCCCTTGAACAGCAGAAGGGTAGGGATGCTCATGATGCCATATTTTGCCGGGATGCCCTGATTCTCATCCACGTTCAGCTTGGCGACCTTGAGCTGGTCGCTGTACTCCTGGGCGATCTGTTCTACGAAGGGCGCCACCATCCGGCAGGGGCCGCACCACACCGCCCAGAAATCCACCAGCACCGGCAACTCGGAACCGATGACCTCCTCAGCAAAGTTCGCATCCGTCACATTCATAATGATATCTTCAGACACCATGTCCTCCTTTCGGTATATTGGAGCCAGGCGGCCCTGGCAACACTATTTTTTTCCCCAGCCGAGCTTCTCCTGCAGGAGGTCGAAATAGTTCCTCCGGGGAGAGGAAATCAGCTGCAGTTTGAGGCTGCTGGTACGCACCTCAACGGTTTCGTTCATTTCCATCAGATAGCCCCGCTGCCCGTCCAGGGTCAAATAGGCCTTCTCTCCTGTGGTCTGCATCTGGACTCTGAGCCGGGAATCCGATGAGACCACCATGGGGCGAAAAGACAGCGTGTGGGGACAGATGGGGGCGATGATGATGGCCGGTATGTAGGGCTGGACGATGGGTCCTCCTGCGGAAAGGGAGTACGCTGTCGAGCCGGTAGGAGTGGAGATGATGAGGCCGTCGGAACGGGGAATCGAGACCTCCTTGTCATTGATCCACATGGCACACTGGATCATGCGGGCCAGTGCGCCCTTGTTGATCACGATATCGTTGAGGCAGTAGTAGATCGTCCCGCGTGTGTCTACTTCCAGGACCTGGCGGGGGCTGACGATACGTTCGTCGCCGCCGAGGTATGCATCCAGGGTCTCGAACACCTCCTCCACGGGAACCTCTGTCAGAAATCCCAGGCTCCCCATGTTCACGCCCAGTACCGGCACGCGGTTCTCGGCGGCCAGGTGCGCGATGCTGAGCAGGGTGCCGTCTCCGCCCAGGACCATAACCAGATCGACCGTGGCGGGCAGCTCTTCCCGCGAGACGCTCTCGGGTATTCCAAGAATTTCCGCGGCCTCCGTCTCAAGGTGGCATGCGATTCCGCGGTCGGAAAAATAGCCCATAAGCCGTTTCAGAATGTCGTCCACCTCCGGGGCATGTGGCTTGATGACGAATCCTACTCTCTCAATTGATCTCATCCCAAACCACCTCCTTGATCTGAGTTTCCTTCTGCTCCGGTGTTAAAACAGAGGGTCCGAGCCCCCAGTTTACCAGGAATTCCCGGTTCCCTTTCTGTCCCAGGATGGGAGAACGCAGGACCCCGGACATCCCGAAGCCCAGTGCATCTGCCCCTTCGATCACGTCTCTCAGAATCCCTAAATGAAGCGAGGGATCCCGGATCACGCCGCCCTTCCCCACCCGACCCTTCCCAGCCTCGAACTGGGGCTTGATAAGGGCGATCACCCGTCCATCTCCTATGAGGAGGGATAGGGCTGGCAGGACCTTCAAGACCGAGATGAAGGAGAGGTCCATGACAACCAGGTCCACGGGACCCGGGAGGTCTTCCAGCGTGAGGAAGCGGGCGTTTTTCTTGATGGCCGTTACTCGGGGATCGTTGCGCAGCTTCCAGTCCAACTGGCGCGGGTCCACATCCACGGCGTAGACGGCGCGGGCTCCGCTCTGGAGCAGGCAGTCGGTAAATCCCCCGGTGGAGGCCCCCAGGTCGAGGCCTATCCTGTCCTGAACGGGGACCTTAAAATGCCGCAGCGCCGCCTCCAGCTTCAGGCCGCCGCGGGAAACAAAGGGTGGCCGCTGCTTCAGCCGAAGCGTTTTGCCTGACTCGAGCAGCTGGCCGGGCTTCTCGATGCGCTGTTCACCCATAAAGACATCGCCCGCTAGGATCAGGGCATGGGCAAGGTGGCGGCTCCGGGCCAGTCCCTGCTCGACCACCAGCTTATCCGCCCTCTCTCTCATCGCCTCGGTATGGTCAGGGCTGCTCGCCAATCCCATAAAATTCCTCTATCTGAGCGACCAGGCCGGGAACATCCAGCCGATACCGGGCCTTGATCTGCTCCACCTTGCCGACGGGATAGATCTCCACCGGCAGCCCCAGGCGCTTGAAGCGCAGGTCAAAATGCCGTTCCCGGTCCAGAAACTCCCTGACCGCACTCCCGAATCCTCCATCGATGACTCCTTCCTCGGCAGTAAAGACCGTGACTCCGGGACGGGCAAATTCCCGGATCAGGTCTTCATCCAGCGGCTTGGCGAAGCGCGCATTGACGACCGCCAGGTCGATTCCCTTCCCGGCCAGGAGTTCCGCCGCTTCGAGCGCGGGACGCACCATATTCCCGAAAGCCAGCAGGAGATCCTTTCCCTCCTTGAGCGTCTCGGCTTTTCCCAGGGGGATCTCTTCCCAGCTCTTGTCCATGGGAACGCCGTAGACCTTTCCTTTGGGGAATCGGATCGCGACTGGGTGGCCGTAGTGGAGCGCCGACCGCAGCATGTGCCGCAGCTCATTCTCATCCTTGGGCCCCATGACGATCATGTTGGGCAGATGGCGGAGATACACAATATCGTTGATCCCTTGGTGTGTGGGGCCGTCATCCGGCACGATCCCGGCGCGGTCCAGCGCGAACAGGATCGGGATGTCCATGAGGCAGACATCATGATAGAGTTGGTCGTAGGCTCTCTGCAGGAAGGTGGAATAGATGGCCACCACCGGCCGGTATCCCCCCAGCGCCAGCCCGGTGGAAAACACCACGGCATGCTGCTCGGCAATCCCCACATCGAAGAACCGGTCCGGGAACTTCTCGCCAAAGGGACCCAGCCCTGTCCCTTCCGGCATGGCCGCTGTGATGGCCACCACTCGGTCGTCTTCCTCGGCCAGCTCGATGGCCGCCCTGCCGAACACCGAGGAAAACGAAGGGCGCTTGTCCGAGGTCAGGGAGCGGCCCGTGGTTTTCTCGAAGGGCGACGCGCTGTGAAACTTCGAGGGATTGTCCTGCGCCGGGCCGAATCCCTTGCCCTTCTTGGTGACACACAGGATGAGTACGGGCTCGTCGTGCCCCTTGGCCTCCTCGAACACTTCTATCAGGGAGGGCAGGCTGTGGCCCTGCACCGGGCCGATGTAGCGAAGGCCCAGCTCCTCGAAGAGCAGTCCCGGAAAAAATGTCTTCTTGACGGCCTCTTCCATGGCTCGACCCACCTTGATCATGGGCCAGCCGATCAGCGGGATGGCCTTCAGGAAGGTCTTGGCATGGTCTTTCATGCGCAGGTAGTGCTGCCCGGATACCAGATACGTCAGGTAGCGGGAGAGCGCCCCCACATTGGGAGATATGGACATCTCGTTGTAATTCAGGACGATGATCAGCTTCTCTCTGAGATGGCCGATCTGATTGAGGGCCTCCCAGGCGATGCCGCCGGTCAGCCCCCCGTCACCCACAACCGCGATGATGTGGTGATCCTTTCCTTGACGGTCTCGGGCCATCGCCATCCCCATGGCAGCAGACAGTGCCGTGGACGCATGCCCGGTGTTGTAGGCATCGTGCTCGCTCTCCTCCTGGACCGGGAATCCACACACACCGTCCATCTGGCGCAAGCCGGAAAATTCGTCGCTGCGGCCTGTCAGGATCTTGTGGGTGTAGCACTGATGGCCGACATCCCAGATGATCTTGTCGCGGGGAGAATCGAACACATAATGCAGAGCCAGGGTCATCTCCACCACTCCGAGATTGGGAGAGAGATGGCCCCCCGAGCTGGAGACCGTATCGATGATCAGCTCCCTGATCTCCTTGGCCAGTCGGCCCATATCCCTGGTCGATAAACCCTTGAGGTCCTTTGGGTTCGCTATTGTGTCAAGCATCTCGGGCATCGCTGCTTCCTCTCATGAGCCTGGAACTGGCGCGTGTATCGCTCGTCTCAAAATGGCAAGCTGTCGTTGTCCCCGGGCTCGCCTTCTTGCGGTGTTTCGTCCGGATCGTCATCTTCAGGGAGGGCGAACGGCTTGCCCTCGACCTGTCCCTCGGCGTTTTTCAGCAGGATCTCGACCTTCTTCTCTGCCTTGCCCAGCTCCTCTCGCAGGAACCTGGCCAGTTTTACACCCTTTTCAAAAAGTGCCAGGGAATCATCCAGTGAGGATTCCTCGGCCTCCATTTTCTCCACGATGGCGTCCAATTCCATCAAGGCTTTTTCAAAGCTTTTCTGAGTCATTCTTCCGTCTCCTCGAACCTGCTTTCCTGCTCCCCCTCGCTCCGATACCGATCCTCGATCCGACGCTCCGCGTCCACCTGGGCAACACGACAGGAAAACTCCCCTTGGTAAAATGAAATGGTCACGTCTGTCCCGGACTCGAGCTCGTCAACCTTCCGCACAAGGGTGTGCCCGTCTGGTGCCCAGCACACCGCATAGCCCTTTTTTAAAACATTGAGCGGGCTCAGTGAGTGGAGTTCAGCGGCAAGGCGCTCCCAATGGGACCGGAGTGCATGGAGCGTTGCCTCCATCATGTTGCGCATCCGTTCTTCCAGCAGCTGCGTTCGCGCCCTCGCCTCAGCGATCTTCACCGAATGCTGACGCAGGCTGTTGAGGGCTTTCATTTCGAGTTCATCCACGGCCTGGGAGAGGCTGAGGATGCGCAGTTTGAAGCTCTGGAACACAGGGTGCCGGATGAGATGGAGAACCCGGTTCCGCTGTTCCTGAGCCGTGAAGCGCAGGCTCTGGCCCAAACGCCGCTGCAGATTGCTGATCCTCTCCTGGAAGCCCTCCTCCTCCGTTATCACAAGTTCGGCGGCGGCGGTGGGTGTGGATGCCCGGATGTCGGCCACAAAATCCGCGATGGTAAAATCAACCTCATGTCCGACGGCCGAGATCACCGGGACCGGACAGCGGGAGATAGCCCTAGCCACGATCTCTTCATTGAAGGCCCACAGGTCCTCCAGGGAACCGCCTCCCCTTCCCACGATGAGCACATCCACATCATTTAGGGCGGCAAAATATTCGATGCCCTCAACGATGTCCTCCGCAGCCCCATCACCCTGGACCTTGGCCGGGTAGATCTGGATATGCAGCCTGGAGAACCGTCTCTCCAGGGTATGCAGGATGTCCATGATGGCGGCCCCGCGGGGAGAGGTAACAACACCGATCTTGTGCGGGAAGGCCGGGAGCGGCTTCTTGATCTCCGGCGCGAACAGGCCCTCCTGACGGAGCTTTTCCCTGAGCTGTTCGAATGCCAACTGGAGCGCTCCCTTGCCCTTGGGTTCGATAAGCTCGGCCTGAAACTGGTACTGGCCGCGGCGTTCGTAGACAGTGACTTGCCCCCGGCACACCACCTGCTGCCCGCCCTTGAGTTCAAAGGGAACCCGAGCCGCTTGGGAGCGCCACATCACGGCCTGGAGCTGGCTCTGTTCATCCTTCAAGTCAAAATACAGGTGCCCGGAATGGGCACGTGTGAAATTCGAGACCTCACCCTCGACCCACAGGGGTCCTGGAAAAGCCGTCTCCAACTCGGTCTTGATCAGACGCGTGATCTCTGAGATGGAGAGGATCCGATCCCGGGGAGGAGGCGCCGGATTATTCTCCACACCCATCCCCGATGACGAGCCGGCGCTGGATCGACAGTGCCCGGCCGCTCTTGGCTTCGATCTCAATGAAAACTGTGGACAGGACGCTCTTCTCCTTGGAAGGCTCGAAGCGCTGAGGCCTTGAAGTCAGGAACCTCAGCAGGGCCTGTTCCTTCTTGATCCCGATGACAGAATCGTATCCGCCGACCATGCCGGCGTCGCTGATATACGCCGTCCCCTTGGGCAGCACGCGCTCGTCAGCGGTCGGCACATGGGTGTGCGTACCGATGACCGCGGAAACCCGGCCATCCAGGTGCCAGCCAAGGGCCTGCTTCTCGGACGTGGCTTCGGCATGGAAGTCGACCACGATCACCGGAGTGACGGCCCGGATCTTTTCCACCTCTTTTTCCGCAACCCGGAAGGGACATTCGATGGGCTCCATGAATACCCGTCCCTGCAGGTTCAGAACCCCCACCTTTTCGCCCTGCTTGCCCTGCCAGATATAGGATCCCTTGCCAGGATTGGGGTTTGGATAATTCGCCGGCCTCAACAGGCGCGGCTCCTGCTCCAGGTACTCCAGCGCATCCCTCTTGTCCCAGATATGGTTGCCCGAGGTCAGCACGTCGGCCTGAGAGAACAGGTCCCTACCTATCTTTTCGGTGATCCCGAGGCCTCCCGCGGCGTTCTCCGCATTGGCTATGACGAGTGTCGGCTCGAGCTCCTCGATCAAGGAGGGCAGCAGGAAATCGAGGGCACGCCGCCCCGGACGCCCGATGATATCACCTAGGAAAAGGACGCTCAGCTTATCGGGCATATTCGACCGCCCTCATCTCGCGAATGACCGTGACCTTGATCTGCCCGGGGTAGTCGAGCTCGTCCTTGATCTTCTGGGCGATCTCCTTGGCCGCCAGGACAGCACGGTCGTCGGAGATCTTCTGGCTCTCCACGATGATGCGGATCTCACGCCCTGCCTGCAGGGCAAAAGCCTTGGCCACGCCATCGTAGGAGTTGGCCACCTCCTCCAGTTTCTCAAGCCTCTTGATATAGGTCTCCAGCAGCTCCCGCCGGGCACCCGGCCTGGCCGCGGAGAGCGTGTCGGCCGCCTGCACCAGCACGGCTTCGATCGAAGGGAAATCGATGTCCCTGTGATGCGAGGCGATAGCCTGGCTTACGGCCTCTGACTCCCCATATTTCTTGGTAAGGGCGACGCTCAGCTCCGTGTGGGTTCCCTCGACCTCGCGATCGACGGCTTTTCCGACGTCGTGCAGCAGCCCGGCTCTCAGGGCCACGTTAACGTCCAGGCCCAGCTCCCGCGCCATGAGAGACGACAACCAGGCGACTTCCTTGGAATGCTGGAGCACGTTCTGCCCGTAGCTCGTCCGGTACTTCAGCCTGCCCAAATGTCTGATGAGCTCAGGATGCAGATCCTGGATCCGGAGCTCCAGGACCGCAGTCTCGCCCTCCTGCTTGATCTTTTGTTCCAGCTCTTCCTTGACGGTTTCCACGACTTCTTCGATCCTGGCGGGATGGATGCGCCCATCGTTCACCAGCTTCTGGATCGCGAGCCGAGCCATCTCCCGGCGGATGGGATCAAAGCTGGACAGGATCACGGCCTCGGGAGTATCGTCCACGATGATGTCCACGCCCGTGGCCAGTTCCAGGGCACGGATGTTCCGCCCCTCCCTGCCGATGATACGGCCCTTCATGTCGTCCGATGGGAGGTCAACCACCGATACCGTGGTCTCGACGACATGGTCGGCCGCCGACCGCTGGATCGCCTGGCTGATGATGTCCTGGGCCATGGCTTGCCCTTTTTCTCTGGTCTCCTCTTCGATCCGGCGCAGGATCTGGACCGACTCCATCTTGGCATCGTCCTCGATCCTTTTCTGGAGCTCCTTCTTGGCATCCTCCTGCGTCAGGTTCGAAACCCTCTCCAGTTCTTCGATGACCTGCTGGTTCAGCTTGGCAAACTTCCGTTCCTGCCCGGAGATTTCCTGTTCCTTGTTTACGAGCCGCTGTTCCTTGTGCGAGAAATCCCGCTCCTTGCGCTCCAGATTCTGCAACTTCCTTTCCAGATTTTCTTCCTTGTTAACCAGGCGCCGCTCCTGTTCGTTGAACTTGCGCCGTCGGTCTCGGGTTTGACGTTCAAAATCGGATTTCAGGTTCAGGAACTTTTCTTTGGCCTCCAGGTTCGCTTCTCGCTGGATCTTTTCCGCGTCCTCTTTTGCCCGGTCCACAACGTCCGCCGCCTCCTGCTTAGCTTTGAAGAGCGTGCGGGAGCCGGACCGGCGCTGCAACAGGACGACGATCAGGATGACCGCCATAACGGCCGAAGCACTTAATGAAACAATTAACGTTAAATTCACTTTGAACACCTCCAAACGGAGTGTCAAAGGAGATGAAAGTCAGAAGGGACAAATCATGACGATCTCGGTGAGCGGGGGGTCGTCCCCAGGAAAAAAGGGTCGAGTTTCTTCATTGTTTCTCTGTGGGTTATGTCGCAAGTCTCAACCGGCCTACCTGCCGGCTGACTTGAATGTATTGTCATCATTGTCGGAAAAGTATTCCTCCAAACTCTCTATTTCAGTCTCCATGTGACCGATGACTTCGTTGAGCTTATCCAGTTTTTTCTGGCTGAGTAAGAATTCATCTGCTATGTTCAGGGCGGCCAACACTGCAATCTTTACTGTATCCGCTGATTTGGATTTGACCGCCACCTCCCTCATCTTCTGATCCACATACGAAGTCAAATGGTTTATGTATTTTTCGTCTTCCTCTCCTTTGACTCTTATCCTGTATTTCTGATCGAAAATTTCGATCTCTAAAATCTTGTCAATCATAATTCAAGCTTATCAATCTGTCCGATGATTCCTTCGATTTTGGTCTTGATTGCCTCCCTTTCTTTCTCAAAAGTCTTGAGGTTTTCGTCCAGCTTTCCAGCTCGACGGGCCTCATCGCCCAGAGTCTTTTTCTCTGTCTTCAGGTCTCGGACCTGTTTTTTCAGATGTTCGTTTTCGCTGTTGATTTTGTTTATATACTCGACAACTTGTGAGATCTTCCCTTCGAGAATCTTAATTCGTTCCAGTTCACTTGTCAATTTTCCCCTCCTTCTCTGAGTTGAGATTGAAAGCTCGATCGCAGGGCCTTCATGATCTTTTCCTGCAGGGCGTCCACCTCGGCGGCCTGAAGGGTTTTCTGGGGGTGACGGAATACGAAACGCAGAGAAAGGCTGACCTTTCCTTCGGGTACCCCCGTTCCCGTGTAGCGGTCATAAACCGTATAGCGCTCCAGAAAGGGGAGCTTGAGCCTGTCTAGGGCCTCCCTGATGTCCTGGTAGGGGATCTCCCTGTCGATCATGAAAGAGACATCCCGGATCACACTGGGATATTTGACGACGGGCACGAAGCGGAACCAATGCGGCTGGGTCTCTAATGCAGCTTCGAGGTTGATCTCAGCGGCCCAGACCGGATCATCCAGATCATAGGCCTCCAGGATCTCAGATTTTAATCGTCCCAGAATGCCCGCCTCGGTCCCCTTCAGGAAAAGCGCCAGCGCATGGCCCGCCTCAAAACAGGGATGTTCCTTTATCTGAAACGATACAGCCTCATAGCCCAGGCCTGTCACCAGTTTTTCACAGGTCCCCTTGAGGTGGAAAAAATCGGTGGCTCGGCCCTGGCCCTGCCAGTGCGGTGCCTCCAGGGATCCCCAGGTGATCATGCCCAACGCCTGCAGCTCGTGTTTTTCTTCCTCATCCTGGTTAAAGATGTGGCCCTGCTCGAACACGTGGACGCCTTCGGCTCCCCGGTTCTTGTTCCAGGCCACAGTCTGCAGCAGCCCATCCACGAGGGTCGTCCGCAGGAGTGCGGCACGAGTGGAAATGGGATTCCGGATCGCGATGGCCATCCGGTCGCTCCGGAAGAGTTCCTCTTTGGCGGGATCCATGAAGCTGTAGTTCACGACCTCGTCAAAGCCCTGGTGGAACATGAGCTGCCGCAGATCGGTCTCGAGCGAGCGTTTACGGTCCGGTCTCAGGTCATTGGTCTCCATCAGGGGAAGCTTGGCCGGGATGTTCTCATATCCGAAGAAGCGGGCCACCTCTTCGATCAGGTCCGCCTCCCGCTCGATATCCACCCGGAAGGTCGGGACCGTGGCCTGCCAGATGCCCGGCTGCTGTTTTTTCAGTCGAAACTCGAGATCCTCCAGCGTCTTGGTCACGAACGCTTCCTCGATCTCAGCTCCCAGCAGCTCCAGGATCCGATGATGGCGGATGACCACGGTCTTGGGGCGGGTGGGTTTGGGAAACACATCCAGAATGCCCTGATGGGCCACTCCTCCCATCCGTGTCAGGAGGGTGGCAGCCAGTTCAGCGGCATGGGGCGGGAAATCGATGTCCGCCCCTCGTTCAAAGCGGTAGGAGGCGTCGGTCTGCACCCCGGCTTTTTTCCAGGTCTGACGCACGGAAACCGGGTCGAAATACGCGCTCTCGATCAGGATATCGCGTGTTTTCTCTGAGACAGCGGAATCTTCACCTCCGATAACCCCTGCCAGGGCCACCGGATCTTTATCGTCGGCGATCACGAGCATGTCCTGGGACAGGGCCACTTCGCTTCCCTCCAGGGTCCGCATGCCCTCGCCCCGTTTGGCGCGGCGGACAATGATCCTGGCGCCCTTTAGCTTGGCGAGGTCGAAAGCGTGGATGGGCTGTGCCGTGGCAAACAGGACATAATTGGTCACGTCCACGACGTTGTTCACGGGATTCAGGCCCAGCGCCCGCAGCCGCTTCTGCAGCCAGTCCGGGGAGGGCCCCACTTCGATCCCACTCACAATCTTTCCGCAGTATCTCGGGCAGAGGTCTTCGTCCAGTATCTGGATGTCGAAGTGCTCGGCGATCTGCTTGTCGTTCTCAACGATCGAGACATCCGGGGGTTTCATCCGCCGCCCCAGGGCCGCAGCCAGTTCCCGGGCAACGCCCAGGTGACCCAGCGTGTCGGGCCGGTTGGCATACGTCTCGAGCTCGAGGATGGTATCCCCCTCGGATTCCGTCCACTCATCGACCAGCATTCCGACACGGTTCAGCGTGTCGATCACCTGCATGTCGGACATGTCCAGGTCGATGTAGTCCTTGAGCCAATCGATGCTTATCTTCATTTACTTTTTCGAGAATTGCCTGATGAACCTCAGGTCGTTCTCATAGAAGTGCCTGAGATCCGGTATCTGAAAGGAAAACATGGCGGTGCGTTCAATGCCCATGCCAAAGGCGAATCCGGAATATTTTTCGGGATCGATGTTGACATTCTTGAAGACCTGCGGATCCACCATCCCGGCTCCCAGGATCTCCAGCCAACCGGTCCCCTTGCACACACGGCAGTCATCCGCCTCTCCGTTGCAGACTGTACAGCCGATATCCACTTCGGCAGAAGGCTCGGTGAACGGGAAAAAGCTGGGCCGGAACCGGATCTTGATCCGGTCATTATAGAGCGCCTTGAGAAAGTACTCCAGCGTGCCCTTGAGGTGAGCGAAGGTGATGCCTTTATCTACGACCAGCCCTTCGACCTGGAAAAACATGGGCAGATGGGTTGGATCCGGGGTCTCCTTGCGAAAGACCTTGCCGGGATTGATCATCCGGATGGGCGGTTTTTTCTTCTCCATCACGCGGATCTGGACCGGGGAGGTATGCGTACGCAGCAGAAGGTCGTCGTCGATGTAGAGCGTGTCCCAGTCATCGCGGGCGGGGTGGTGTGGGGGGAAGTTGAGCGCCTCGAAATTGTAGAAATCCGTCTCCATCTCCGGGCCGTCTTCGATACTGAAGCCCATCCGCAGGAAGATCTGCTCGATCCTTTCCTTGATGAGCAGGACCGGATGGGGAGCCCCCCAGTACGAGATGCGGCCGGGGAGGGTCAGGTCGACCTCAGGCCCACTGCGGGTGGGGGCCAGCAGCTCCTTTTCGAGCCGGTCCAGCTCGGATTGAATAAACTGCTTGAAGGAGTTGACCTCCTGGCCGGCGGCGGGTTTCTGCTCCGGAGGCAGCCCCTTCATCAGCTCAAAAAGCTGGGTGAGGTGTCCCTTCTTCCGGCTGAGATAAAGGTTCCGGAGATCTTGTAGGCCGGCCTGATCCCGGACTTGCGCCGAGGCCTGTGCAAACTGGCTGCGGAGGCTCTGGATCGCGTTCTTCAACGTCTCCATGCTCTGTTCACTCCCCTACTCAGACGCCGGCCTCCTTGACCTTCTGCGCCAGCTGACCGAACGTGCCCGGGGAATGGACTGCCAGGTCCGCAAGGACCTTGCGATCCAGCTCGACATTCAAGTTCTTCAGTCCGTTCATGAACCGGCTGTAAGAAATCCCGTTGATCTCGGCAGCGGCCTTGATCCTGATGATCCACAGACGGCGAAAATCCCGCTTGCGGGTCTTGCGATCGCGATATGAGTAAAGGAGCGATTTTTCCACCGCTTCCTTGGCCGTGCGGTAGTTGGTGCTCCGCGCGCCCCAATAGCCCTTAGCGAGCTTTAGGATCTTGGTTCTGCGTTTTCTCTTTTTAGTTCCTCTTGTGACTCTCGGCATTATCGTCTCCTGTTGTTTTGTGCCGCACTTCGCATAATTCGTCCCCTGATTCCAGACGAAGAAGTCAGGCGGAAGTGTCTCGCCTAAAAATCGTACGGGAGCATGGCCTTTATCCTGCTCCGGTCGGCGGGGCTAACCTCGACGGACTTGCCCAGGTTTCTTTTCCGTTTGGCCGATTTCTTGGTGAGGATATGATTGGCAAAGGCTTTGCTATGCATCACCTTCTTTTTTCCCGTTATCTTGAACCGCTTTTTGGCTCCTCGGTGCGTTTTTAGTTTTGGCATCTTTAGCTCCTGATTTCAGAGGGCTCAGAAACGCTGACACAGCCCAGGGCTGCGAGCGCATAGTTCCATCCTGTTGTCCTAAGTCCTGGACATCATTGAAGACACGGTCCATTACTGCACGCGCCAGTTCGGGTTTGGCTTTCTCCCGACCCCGGAGCATGATCGTGATCTTGACTTTATGTCCGTCCGTAAGGAATCGCTGCACATGTTTGATCTTGAACGTGTAGTCATGGATGCTGATCTTGGGGCGAAATTTGATCTCCTTGACCTGTACATTCTTCTGATGCTTCTTGGCCTCCTGTGCCTTCTTATGTTCTTCATACAGAAATTTTCCGTAATCCATCACTCGGCACACAGGCGGGTTGGCATTAGGTGCCACCTCCACCAGATCCAAGCCTCTTTCCTGAGCCAGTTCGCGAGCCTCCTCGATGGATAGGATCCCGACCTGACTCTTGTCCTCGTCGATGATGCGGACTTCCCTGGCTCGGATCATTTCATTGATCCTATGCGGCTTTTCTTTCCGTTTCCCAGGATAGAATGTTCTTCTTCTGATGACAGGCCTCCTTTAAATATTCACGCTTAGTGATTTATTGTGAATCAATTGTGTGACTTTATCAAGAAATTCATTTACCTGGACCTCGCCCTTGTCCCCCTGTGTGTGGACGCGGAGGGAGGCGGTCTCGCGCTCCACTTCCTTGTCGCCCACGATCAGGATGAGGGGGGCCTTTTGAGTCTCGGCATCGCGGATCTTGTAGCCCACCTTCTCCCGCCGCGAGTCCACACGGGTCCGCAGCCCGCGGTCCTTGCAGCGGGCAGCCAGATCGCCGGCATAGTCATTATGGCGGTCGGCGATGGGGATGATCACGGCCTGTACAGGGGCCAGCCACAGGGGAAAATTCCCATTAAAATGTTCGATGAGAACCCCGAAAAACCTCTCCAGGGATCCTAGCAGCGCACGATGGATCATGTAGGGCCTATGCTGCGCCCCATCCTCGCCGATGTAGGACAACTCGAAGCGTTCGGCCAGGTTGAAGTCCAGCTGTATGGTTGTGCACTGCCAGGAACGCTGCAGCGCATCCTTGATCTTGATGTCGATCTTGGGCCCGTAAAACACTCCTTCTCCGGGATCGATGCTGTACTCGAGGCCCTCCGCTTTGAGGGCTCCCTCCAGGGCTTTGGTGGCCTTGTCCCAGTCCTCGGTGGCGCCGCAGAATTTCTCGGGACAGGTCGAGAGAAACACGTCATACTCGGTGAATCCGAAGGTGCTCAGGACGTGGACCGCCATGGCGATGGTGCGGCGGATCTCCTCCTCGAGCTGATCGCCCCTGCAGAAGATATGAGCATCATCCTGCGTGAAGCCCCGAGCCCGTAAAAGTCCATGCAGGACGCCGCTCCGTTCGTAGCGGTATACCGTGCCCAGCTCAGCCCAGCGGAGCGGGAGATCGCGATAACTGCGCTGCCGGGACTTGTAGACCATGATGTGGAACGGACAATTCATGGGCTTGAGCTGGTACTCGAGGTCATCCTTCTTGAAGGTCGGGTAGAGCGCATCGTAGAACTCGGTATGCCCGCTGGTGCGCCACACGTCCAGCTTGGCGACATGTGGAGAGTACAACAGTTCATAATCGGACTTGAAGTGCTCCTCGCGCCAGAAATCCTCGATGACGCTGCGGATGGCGGCACCCTTTGGATGCCAGAGGATCAGGCCGCCGCCCAGGCTTTCATTGAAGCTGAACAGGTCAAGATCCTTTCCCAGTCGGCGGTGGTCCCGCTTCCGGGCCTCCTCCAGCATCTCCAGGTGTCCCTCCAGATCCTCCTGAGAGAGGAAAGCCGTCCCGTAGATGCGCTGCAGCCTGTGACTGGATTCGTCTCCCTTCCAGTAGGCTCCGGATGACGAGAGGACCTTGAAATGCTGGATCTGGCCGGTCGAGCTCATGTGCGGACCCAGGCAGAAATCGATGAAATCCCCCTGGCGGTAGTTTGAGACCTCGTCGCCGCCCTTTTCTTCGACAAGCTCCACCTTGAGGGCCTGCCCCATGTCCTGGTAGAGCTTGACAGCCTCTGATTTGGGCAGGAGGATCCGTTCGATGGGGACATCCTTCTGAGAGAGCTCGTGCATCCGCCTCTCGATCTGCTCCAGGTCTTCGGGTGTAAACGGCTGCTCCCGCAAGAAGTCGTAGTAAAAGCCGTTCTCCACCGCCGGCCCGATCCCCACCTGGACGCCGGGATAAAGCTCGGTCACGGCGTGCGCCAAAAGATGGGCCGCGCTGTGTCGAAGCTTGTGCAGTGCTTCATCCTGTTGTGCGTGTGCATTCATTGTTTGTCGCTCTTGTCCTGAGGCCGTCCAGTCAAACTTGTTGACATAGCTCGGCCCGGTACGTGCTTGATCAAATGGCGATGGCACCCCTCTTACTCGAAAAACATTTCAATCTATATGTATCAAAAGGAGAGGCTAAGCCAAATTGCTCCCTGCACGACCCTGTGCATGCTTGTGGTCAAATGGTAGGCGCGGAGGGGATCGAACCCTCGACTTCTTCCGCGTCAAGGAAGCACTCTTCCACTGAGCTACGCGCCTAGCTTTTCAAGCCCATATATATTAATGATTTACGCCCTTTGTGTCAATACAAAATCCACAGTGCATGCAATCAGTGGAAATGATTCGTTACGGATCGAGCGGGACGATTTCCACGGAGAGCTCAGAGGGATCCAGGAGGGCGACGGAGCATTGACCCGTCACCCACCCCCCGGCCTCTCCGGGATTGACGACCAGGGCCCTGGCTGACTGACGGAACTCGGGGCGATGCGTATGCCCGTAGACGATCACGTCATACTTTTCGGACCGGATGTAGCTATCCAGAGAAAAGTGCGTGTGGGTCAGGAGGAACTCCTTCTCCTCGTACCGGAACACGAAGGGAGGTTCTTTGATCTTTCCGAAGGCAGCCACAGTCGTGCGCAGCCCCTCCTTTTCGCCATCACAGTTTCCGAACACAGCCTTGACCGGGCAGCCCAGGGCCTCGAGCTCGCGGGCGGCAAAAGGAGCCACAAAATCTCCGGCATGAAGCACCAGGCGGCAGTCCTTCTGATTGAAGAACCGGACGGCCGAACGGATGGCGTCCCGGTTGTCATGGGAATCGGACAAAATTCCGATCATGGACTCACCTCACTCTCAGGATTGGCGCCATTGTATATCAAACCAACCTGAAGAAGAAGCCGGGATCCCGGCACAGGATCCGAAGGAGGGGAGGGAAGCCCCTTGCAAGGAGAGGGCGTGTGTATTATACTAAGTTTCTTTTTTTTGAATACTTTAGACAACAAAGGAGCCCGGAGATATGAAAAAAGCCCTTATCATGGGTGCCGCAGGCAGAGACTTCCATAATTTTAATGTATTCTTTCGCAACAACCCGGACTTCCGCGTGGCCGCCTTTACCGCCACGCAGATCCCGGATATTGACGGACGCAGATACCCTGCCGTCCTGGCCGGCGAGCTCTATCCCGAGGGGATTCCCATCTTCGGTGAAGAGGACCTCCCCCGACTGATTCGAGACGAGGAGATCGAGCAGGTATTCTTCTCATACAGCGATACGCGCCATGAATATGTCATGCACAAGGCATCGGAGGTTCAGGCGGCTGGTGCCAGCTTCGTCCTTCTGGGCCCGGATGAGACCATGATCAAGAGCAGCCGCCCCGTGGTCTCGGTGTGTGCCGTGCGGACCGGCTGCGGAAAAAGCCAGACTACCCGCAAGATCGCCCTGCTCCTGAAGGAGAAAGGACGCAAGGTCGTGGCCATCCGGCATCCCATGCCCTATGGAGACCTCGCCCGCCAGGCTGTGCAGCGCTTTGCCACCTATGAGGACATGCTCAAGCATGAGTGCACCATCGAGGAGATGGAGGAGTATGAGCCCCATATCAAGAGCGGCATCATCGTCTACGCCGGCGTGGACTACGGAGCCATCCTCGAACAGGCGGAACAGGAAGCCGACGTCATCCTTTGGGACGGCGGTAACAACGACATCTCCTTCTACAGATCCGACCTCGAGATCGTGGTAGTCGATCCCCACAGGCCCGGCCATGAACTCCTCTATTACCCCGGGGAAACGAACTTCCGGCGCGCCGACGTGCTGGTCATCAACAAGATGGACACGGCTCCCGCAGAAGGCGTGGAGAAAGTCAAGGCCAACATCCAGCGGTTCAATCCGGATGCGAGAGTAGTAGAGGCGAACTCAGCCATCCACGTCCCTGAGGGAGAGGAGATCGCCGGGAAGACCGTGCTCGTGGTGGAAGACGGGCCGACCCTTACCCACGGAGAGATGAAATATGGAGCCGGGATCGTGGCTGCGGAAAAATACGGCGCGGCTCAGATCGTAGATCCCCGTCCCTCTGCTGTAGGCAGCATCAAGTCGACGTTCGAAAAATACAGCCATCTGGACCGGGTCCTGCCAGCCATGGGATACGGGAAAGAACAGATGGCCGAACTGGCTGAGACCATAGACCGGATCGAGTGCGACCTGGTGGTCAGCGGCACACCGATCGACCTGGGCCGGCTCATAAAAACAAACAAACGCATCCTCCGTGTCAACTACGACCTGGAAGAGATCGGGACCCCGGATCTCAAGGAGATCTTAAAAGATATCTGATGAAACAGAAGATCGCACTGATCGCTTTTGGGGGGAATGCCATTCTGCCCGCTAAGCAGAGAGGTCTGCAGAAGGAGCAGATGAACAACGCTCAGTCTGCGGCCAGGCTCATGATCCACATAGTAAAGAAGGGATACGACCTCATCATCGTCCACGGAAACGGGCCTCAGGTTGGGAACCTTCTCATCCAGATGGAGGAGGCCATCAACAAGATCCCGCCTTTCAGTCTCGAGGTCTGTGACGCCATGACAGAGGGCAGCATGGGATTCATGCTGGAAAAGGCCCTCATCAACGAGCTGCGCAAGAACTCGCTGGACAAGGAGGTGGCGACATTGGTCACCCAAGTCGTGGTGGACAAGGAAGACCCGGCCTTTGAAAAGCCATCCAAACCGATCGGCCCGTTCTATTCTCAATACCGTGCTCGGATGCTCCAGCGGGAGAAGAAATGGACGATGATCGAGGATGCGGGACGCGGTTTTCGACAGGTCGTTCCCTCTCCCCGGCCCATCGATGTGGTCCCCAAGCGGACACTGCACGACCTGGTGAACCAAGGCCGGATCGTCATCGCTGCTGGAGGAGGCGGCATCCCCGTCGTCATCAACGGGCGGGGTCTGTTCGAAGGCGTGGAGGCGGTCATCGACAAGGATTTCTCTTCCGGACTGATCGCCCGTGAAACAGGGGCGGAACTCTTCATCATCCTGACCAATGTCCCCCAGGTCACCCTGAACTTCGGAACGCCGGAGGAGAGTCCTCTCGAGCGAATCACAGTGGACGAGGCCCGAACCTACTATGACGAGGGTCATTTTCCAGCGGGCTCCATGGGCCCCAAGATCCTGGCGGCGATCGACTATATCCAGGCCGGTGGGAAAGAAGTCATCATCACATCAGCCAACCATCTCAAGGCAGCCCTGATCGGTCGTTCAGGGACCAAGATCGTGGCTTAGGGAACAACCCATGGCAAAATCCTTTGTGTCCCTCCATGATCTGACTCTTTACGAGTTCCATTCCCTTCTTGACCTGGCCCGCCAGGTCAAAACCCAGCCCCAGCATTTCCGCAACAGGCTGGCAGGCAAGGCGCTGGCCATTGTATTCGCGCCTCCGACCCCCCTTTCCCGCCTGACGTTCGAACTCGGGATGAGGCAGATGGGGGGTGAGGCCGTACACCTGCCCCTGGCCGATGGGGAAGACGGCGCACTTCCCTCGCTCCCGGAACTGGGCCGCAGCCTGGAGCGGTGGGTAGACGGGATCGTGTGCCGGGCGACGGAACACCAGCAGGTCCTGGAAACGGCCCGTTCGATCCGCGTCCCCCTGATCAATGGCGGAACCGGAATCGAGGCGCCCTGCCAGGCCATGGCCGATATGCTCACCATCAAAGAGAATCGGAGAGACCTGGCCAGCGCCCGCCTCGCCTATATAGGGGCCGGAAACGGGGCATGCCACAGCCTGATTCAGGCTGCAGCAAAGGCGGGGATCGTCATGCGGGCGGCCACGCCGGAGGGATTCGAGCCCGATGCCGGGATCGTACAGCAGGCTGAATCCGCAGGACGGGATACCGGCTTCAGCCTGCAGCTAACCCATGACGCGGCCGAGGCAGTATCCCAGGCCGATGTCGTATACACCTCGCCCTGGCCGGATTCGAACAGCGACCTGCGGCCCTTTGAACCTTACCGGGTGACCTCGCAACTCATGGCCCAGGCCGCACCCGAAGTGCTGCTCATGCATGCCCCACACCTCAGTCCGGGGCGGGAGGTGGCGGAGGATGTGGTCGCCTCTTCTCGTGCCACGGCGTTCGAACAATCAGAAAACTCGCTTCATATTCAAAAAGCGATTATGGTATCATATCTAAAAGATTATCAGAGAGACGATGAGTAAGGAAAACGACAACACGATCACTACAGCCAAAGATCTGGCCTGGTTGCGAGACGAACTGCGGGAAGACACTGCCGTAGCTACGCTGCATGACCTGGCCATTAAGCTGGCGTATCACAAGAATGCAGGTCAGCTCAGCCAGGAAGTCAAGGTCTATGATTCCAACTGTGAGTATAGGGTGGACGACCTCATCTACAAGGAATACGACGAACCGCTCCTGGTGAGCAGCAAGGGCATGGAACACTTCAAGGGAGCCGTTGTCCTCAACGTCGTAAAAAAGATCTCCTACGACAGCTTCAACTGCGAGATGCTCGAGGTGGATTTCACGGGCGGAGGGACATTCCGGAAGCACATTGACTATATGAAGAAGTCCAAAACCCAGGTTCTTCTGCCCAGCGCCACAGAAGGCAACTGCCAGGCACCCGTCATCCTCGATAAAAAAAAGGATCCCCGGATGACGGAACTGCCCATGACCGAGCGGGACTTCCGCATCCTGGCGAAAAGCCTGCGCGCCTCCCTCTCCAAGTCAAAGGATTTTTTCCACTGGCAGGACTCCTTCCAGCTCACAGAAAACCAGATCGGGATCGAGGACGACGTGATCCAGAAGATCGAGGCACTGCTTCGGGAAACCCGGAAGTCGGCCGCGACCTCCGACCTGGTCAAGGATCTGATGGGCTCCAAACCCAAGGCAAAAGACTTCGCACTCCATTGTATCAGCCTGAACGCCGCGCTCGACAAGAGATTTAAGAAGCGTTTCACCTACATCTCCCCGGATAAGAATGGGAAATGGTTCCTGCGTGAGATCCTGGAGGAAATGCTCAAGGAGCTGCCTCTGGCAAAACCTTTGGCAAAGCTTCCGGAAGCGATCGAATCTACGCGAGCCCATATTCCCTCCGTACAGAAGTTCCCCCTGAAAATCTACCTGACCTGGAGAGAAGTCCTGTCCGGTGGCCTGACCATCCCCAAGCCGCTGGTCCGAGAGCTTTCGAAATCCCGGGAACACGAATTTGTCGATACAGAAAGCGGGGACCGCCACACGGCCTATTTTTATCCCACACGCGGGATCTTCCTGGGCCTAGCCGATCTCTATAAAAAATACGCCATCACACAGGGCGCCAACCTTACTCTGGAAAAAGGTGAGGATAACACCATCCAGTTTTCACTGAAGCGGTCTAAGAAGGGGCTGAACGTCCCCCACGTCTCCTATGACCCCAAAAAAGACAAATTTTCTCCTGCTAACAAAGAGGTCTCCACCAGAGCGCTTCCCAATAAGATCATCTTCCTCGACGGTGACATACTGAAAACCATAGGTACCCTCTATGCAGAGCGGAAAAGCCTCGATCTTCTGGATCTTTTGATCCTCGTTTATCAGCGGTTCGGGCTGGAGGGAGAAGCGCTTTCTCTACACATGCATCGCGCATTTCATCTGGTAGATATGCTCCGGCACACCAATTTGACCGATGTAGAGAAGGTCCTGAACAGCACGCCCGAGTTTATCCGCTCCGAGAAAAAGAAGGGCCTCTACCACTACAAGGAGTTCGTGGAACCGGAAGAGGAGGACGTGGCCGAGATCTTCGATGAAGAGCTGGCCGCATCCGCCGCCTTGCCAGCGATGCCTCGGGATGATGAAGATATGCCCGCCATTGGTACGGTAGGCGAGGTAGAAACTCCGAAGGTCGTCCTGGAAGAAAAGATCCCTGTTGCTCCAAAGGTGCCCAAGGCCGCTCCCAAACCGGTTGCTCGCGCTGCGAGCGCAAGGGCGCCCGCAGCACCGGCTGCGGCTCCCAGGGCCCGGCCCAGGCCCGATGCCAGGCCTCAGGCAGCGCCGGCCAAGCCCGCGAAAGACGAAAAACCGAAGAAGAAAAAGCGGAAAACCAAACCCTCCTTCGAGACCGACAAGGCGCCGCGCAGGCGAAAGGGAGAACGCAGGATCATCGAGGAACGGATCGAACTTGAAGAATCTGAACAGGAAGCCCTCATCGCCGTCAAGGCCGACGGCACCGAGGACGATGTCGCTATCGATTTTGGAGATGCTCCCGAAGAGGCGATGGAAGAATACAAGCCCAAGGATGCCGAGAAACCGATGAAGGGGCTCTTCGGAGACATGCTCAAATCCGCGCTGAGCCAGAAACAGCAAGACCAGACCGTGATCAAGGGATCCGAGGGCAAGAAAGCCAAGGTCAAAACCAAGAAAACCAAAAAAGAAACCAAGACGGAAGACTAACCCTGACATTGGCGTGCCTCCAGCTGCAGAACGACAGCCCCGGAGACAGACATGGTTGAGCGAGAGAAGGCCGCCGACGTTGTCATAGTAGGCGGCGGCATCATGGGGCTCTGCACAGCCTACTATCTTGCCCGGAAGGGCTCCCTGAAGATATCCCTCCTGGAAAAAGATCTGCTGGCCCAGGCATCCACCGGACTCAGTGTGGGCGGTATCCGACAGCAGTTTTCTCACCCATCCAACATCCGCTTGTCACAGATGACCCTCGAGCTGTTCTCTCATTTTGAAGAGATATTCGGGCGGTCCCTCGAGTTTCACCAGGTGGGATATCTGTTTCTGACCGAACGGGAACAGACCTGGGAGTTTTTTCAGGAAAGCGTACGGACACAACAGGGACTGGGAGTGCCGGTCGAGGTCCTCACTCCACACACGATCCGCGAACGCTGGCCTTTCCTGAACACAGACGGCCTGCGGGGCGGGACCTTCTGTCCAGAGGACGGATATGCTGATCCCTACAGTGTGGCCATGGCATTTGCTGAAGCCGCACGCTCACTCGGAGTTTCCATCCAGGAAAACACACGTGTCCTGGAGATCCGGACCGGAAGCGGCCGGGTCCAGGGAATCCGGACCAGCAGAGGGAATATAACCGCCCCGATCGTGATCAATGCGGCCGGAGCGTGGGCCGCGGAGCTGTCTGCCACCGCAGAGGTCCACCTCCCGGTCAAGCCCTTTCGGCGACAGGTCTATGTGACACGCGAATTCGACAGCCTGCCCAAGCCGCTCCCCCTGATCATCGACCAGGACTCCCTCTTCTATTTCCGGAGTGAGGGTGCGGGGATCCTGATGGGGCAGACCGATCCGGATGAGCCCTCCGGGTTTCACACGCATGTGGATCGAGATTTCCTTGAGCAGCTCATCGAGGCTGCCGCGTATAGGGCTCCCCTGCTGGCCCAAGCGGAGATCCTGCGGGGTTGGGGAGGCCTCTATGCGGTCACTCCGGATGAGAATCCGATCATCGGGAGGCTGGGGGAGCTGGAGGGATTTTATGGGGCCGTAGGATTCTCCGGCCACGGTTTCCAACATGGGCCGGCAGTAGGACGCCTCCTCAGCGAGATCGTCCTCTCTGGAGAGGTCCGATTCGACCTGAATCCATACCTGCATTCCCGGTTCTCCCGACCGACGGGATCCGGCGAAAAACGCACCGTGTGAACGGGATTTCATGACAATAATTGACAGAAAAGAACAATAATTGTCTGTATTTTCCACCTCGAGCATCACGAGCCATTTTGCAACCATCACATATTAAACAAGATACATTGTGGCATGGTTTTTGCTAATAATATCGCTGCAAGGTTAGGAAAATTATGAAAGCGGGGTGCGGTCAATGCAGATCAAAAAAGTCTTGACTAAGAATGTCAAACTTTTGGGCTTGGGAGGGATCATAAGCTCATGGTTCACCATCAGCATGGTGTGGACCGGAGGCGCCACCCTTCCTTTTGTGGGCTTCCTGGTAACCAGCAGCCTCTTCGGACTAGCGCTGCTTGGGGGATCTCAGTAGGCCTCCTGAAACAACGAAGGCTGAACAGGCCGCTCTAGAGGATTTCTCGGTGTGATCCCCGGCGTCGCGTGATTCCCAACTGATCCAACAGCTCCAGCAGAGGAATCGCGTATTTGCGGCTCAGGCCCGTCATCTCCTTGAACTCCGCAATGCTGATCTCGTCCCGCTCCCAGCCGCGGAGCTGAGCGACGATCTCGTCCAACCACTGCGAGTGGAGGAGGAATCCGTCTTTTCCCTGTATGACTTTCTTCCTCTCTATCAGCAGGGCTAACAGCCGGTTCAATTTGTTTGTGGAGATGCGGAGCCGTTTTCGGATCTCTTCCAGAGACACCCTCTTAAATTCCCCCTTCAGGGAAAGCTCCTCAAGCTCGGCCAGGATTTTTTCTTCATCCGGTGAGGCCTCGATCTCAAAGCCCGCAGGCAGCACGCGGTCATCCCTCCAGCGTATCCGTCCTTCTTTCTGCAGCGCCTTGAGCGCGAGCAGGTGAACACGTTCCGGGATCCTGAAGCGCGCGCGCAGGCTCTTTGGCGTGAGGCCGATCAGGTCAGGCTTGTCCTTGTGCTGTTTCTCGACGTAGTCCTGCAGCCTCTCACACAGAAAACTGAAGCTGGAATCGGCCAAAAGGAAAAGCGGAGCAAAAGTCAAGATCTTGACCTGGCCGGAGGCTTCCAGATCCTGGGCCCAGCGGAGCCGGTCTTCCTTGGAAAAGGAGGCAAAATCCTCGATCTCACTCTCGGCAAGCCCCTTGATTCCCTTGCTCTCGGTCAGAGACAGCAGCATCTCTTTTTCTCCCCCGGTCAAGGCCCTGAGGAATTCGAGCCTGCGCGCTTTGGTGCTCCGGCCCGGCTGAGGGGCATCCGGATCCAGCACGGTTCCGTTCGCCCACGGCCTCTTGCCATCAGAATCGAGCAGCTCGAAGGTGTCCCCCCAAAAGAACACGACGGGCCTATCGATCGTAATCTGGACGAAACTCCCGGTAGACTCATAGGGGCGAACCTCGGCTCCGAACTGCTGTCCTCCCTGTAAGAGCCGGACCCGGGCCTCCGGCTCTGTCCCATTTTCACGGTCCAGCCTGGCATCGAAACGCTGTGTATTCATCCTGCTCCTGATAACTCGTCTAAGTGAACCCCATTATAGCTGATCGCGGCCAAAGCACAACCAAAGATCGCTCCCCCCCGGACTTCCTTCCGCAACGCCAGGTTGGCTCAGGAAAAGGCCGTCACAGGGACCAGCAGCATGCGGCGCTCATCCGGCTCAATGGATGCCAGAATCACGTCGAGCCTCATGCCCATTGTCACGGTCTTCCCGGTCCTCCGGCCCTTCAGGCTGATCTCTGTATCGCGTTCGTAATATTCCTCCCCCAGGTCCTGGAAGAGAATCAGGCCGGTCACATAGAAGTCTTCAAGCTCAATGATCAGGCCCGCCTTCGTGATATCCACCACCGAACCCGTGAATTCATCTCCCAGGCGTGAACGGAGAAGGCGGTAGATGCGCCATGCCAGGAGTTCGCGCTCTGCCTCTTCGGCGCGTCGTTCGCGTTCCGAACACAGCCGGGCGGCTGCGGACAGAGGGATATCTTCGAGCACGTGGCCAACCAGGACATGCTTGAGGACCCGATGGGTCATGAGATCGGGATATCGGCGTATGGGCGAGGTGAAATGAGTGTAGAGGCTCTTCCCCAAGCCGAAATGTCCCGAATTACGGGAGGCATAGGCAGCGAGCCTCAAGCTCCTCAGGATCTGGATCGAAAGGTACTTCCCCTCCGGCCGCAGCTGAGCCCGCTCCTGTGCTTCCTGAAGATGACGGGACTCAACCTTCTCCGGAGGGGGCAGGGGGATCCCGAATTGAGCTAATCTCGCCCTGAGCACCGCCAGGTCGGAGTGGGCCGGGGGGGGATGGACGCGGTAAGGAAAGGGAACGGACCTTTCCTCTAGATAGGAGGCCACCGCTTCATTGGCGGCCAACATGAACTCCTCGATCAATCCGTGGGCCTCTGCAGGCAGGAAGGTCTCCACACCGACCAACCGTCCCTCCTGGTAGCTCAGCCGGGGTTCAGGGTGAGAAAAATCCAGGCTCCCAGCTTCCACCCTGTTCCGGCGCATCTTTCCGGCCAGATCCCGCATGAGAGACAGCGCAGAAGAGGGAGAATCCCGGTCCCTAGGCCCCGATCCATTTTCCACAAATGACCGCTCCACCTCATCATAGGTGAGCCGTGCGGCCGAGCGGATCCATGTGGGCCTGAACCGCGCTGTCAGGACCTTCCCCTCTCGATCCACATCAAGCAGGACCGAAACAGCCAGGCGGTCTTCATCGGGCTTCAAGCTGCAGGCTCCGTTGGACAAGACCTCAGGGAGCATAGGCAGGGCCTTTTCCGGAAAGTAGACGCTCGTGCCCCTACGAAAAGCCTCTCGGTCCAGGGCCGAGCCCTGGCGCACAAAATGGGACACATCCGCGATGTGGATCCCAAGGAGGAAGCGGTCGGTCCCCTCCTCACGGATGCTGATGGCATCGTCAAAGTCCCGGGCGTCTGCGCCGTCGATGGTGAGGATATCCCAATCCCGCAGATCATCCCTCTCCCCGGGATTTTCGAATCCGGACCGAGACACTTCCTCGGCTTCTTTCATGATCTCGTTTGAGAACGCTTGCGGGAGGTCGTACTTGCGCGCCACGATCTCCAGGTCCACGCCTGGATCCTCGAGCGAACCCAGCACCCGCACAACACGCCGCGTCTCCCGGTCTACCTCAACCACCTCGCCGTCTTCTGCAGGCGATTGACCGGGGATGGTCAGCACGATCTCCTCATCTGAGGGGGAGTCATAGGGCACAATGTGGGGCAGCCCCCGGTCCGCCCGATAGATCCCCACAACCGTGCTCTTGCTCCTCTCAAGGACCCGCAGGATCTTTCCCGCAGGCTTCTCCTCCGGCCCCGGCTCGCTCGAGACCAGCTCCACGGTATCGCCCAGCACTGCTCCTGCCGCGTGTCGGGCGGCTACATAGACGTCCGGCCCCCCGGATTTTTCAGGCCGGGCAAACAGGAAAGACCTCCCCACATGAACCACACGGGCCTTTACGATCCGGGATTGAGGGAGCAGAAAATAGCGACGCTTGACCTGCAGCACCAGACCTCTGTCCTCCAGATCCAGAAGCTTCTGCCTGAGCAGGGGCTTCTCACGCTGAAGTAGCCGCAGTCCCCTCGCCAGAGACTGGAGGCTGAGCCCATCGCCGTGTTCCTTTAAAATCTGGAGGATCTTTTGTACCATGCTGCCGGCTCAGTAGTAAAAGGGCGACACATGGGGGATCTTGTATTTCTCACGGAGGGACTTGATCCACTTGATGCGAACCAGCCGGGACAGTTCCTCACGGTCCGAGATGCCATGTTCTTTTTGTACTTCACGAGTCAGGCGAGAGAGGTCCTCATCGGACGCCATATGGATGAGCCGCGACTCGATCGATTCATCCAGGCGTTCGAGCCGCTCGGGATCACACGAGCCCCGGGCCAGTTCTTTCTGGAGCCCGGCAAAAATGTCTCCCAGCTCCCGGACCGGAGGAGGAAGTTCCGCCAGGAACGTGTCCACCGCTTTCCCGATCTCGCTGCATTTGCCCTCCTGTGTCACCTTTTGTTCGCTTCGCCCCACGCCCCTGTCCCGGAGGAGGGCATCGGCCTTAAGCACGTGTGGGTGACAGAAAACCAGGGACAGCTTCCGGCCCTTTCGCCCCCGGCCGCCCCGGAAGACTTCATATGCCCGCTTCATGCCCTCAAGCACCGTGGCCAACGGGATGCCTTCTGCTTCCCAGGCTTCGGCGGTCTCGATTTCCCTGGATGACAGGACAAAGGGAGCGCCACGATAGGAAAACATCTGGCGTGCGATGGTCTGATAATACCGTTCCCGGTCTTTCATGAGCACCGCGCGAGCGTCAGCTTTTCCTGTTCCGTCCATGAAGAAGGCGGAGTCCGTCCAGAACGAGATCCGGTTCGTAGTAACCGATGTCGGCTATCTCGCTGCGGATGAGCGACGCAAAACCTCCGGTGGCGACCACCGCAGCCTCTCCGCCCAACTCTCCCTGGAACCTCTGGATCAGGGAAGATACCAGCCCGACATAGCCAAAGTACAGGCCGGACTGCATGCTGGACACGGTTGTCCGGCCGATCGCCTTTTCCGGCTTCAGGATCTCTATGCTCGGAAGTTTTGCCGTCCTCGCATACAGGGCCTCGGCCGAGATTCGGACGCCCGGAGCAATGGCCCCACCCAGATATTCTCCGCGGGCGGATACAGCATCGAAGGTCGTCGCGGTCCCGAAGTCGACCACGATGCAGGGACCCCCGAATTTTTCAAAGGCGGCCACGGCAGACACGATCCGGTCAGCTCCCACCTCCATGGGATTTTCGTACAGAATGGGCATGCCCGTCTTCAAACCGGGCCCGACTATCAGGGGTTTGATCTGAAACATGCCGCGGCAGATGCTCTGAAATACGGGAGTGAGTGGAGGCACGACGCTGGAGAGGATGCCACTCGTGACCTGCTCCTCCTCCAGAGAAGAGGACCGCAGCAACCCCCGCAGGATGACCTTGTATTCGTCACAGGTCTTTTCCGCATCAGACCGGATCTTCCAGTTTTCAGCGAGGTTTTCCCCCTCAAATATCCCGATTGCGATATTGGTGTTGCCGATATCAACAGCAATGAGCATGGCGTCCCTCCTCCCGTGCCCAGTCCAGCATCGGAGGATGACGGGATGGGGTCACGATTTCTCCCGCTCTCCCGGCTGGTCAAACTGCAGCCAGGCCTTGAGTTCCGCCTTGACCCGGGCCGATATCCGTTTTTCCAGCTCACGCTCCATCTCAAGGATCTCCTCCTTGATCTGACTTCGCAATGCATCGTCAGGGGCATGTGCGGAGTGCGCTCCCGAGATCACTCCCTCGGTGCCGCCGGCCTCGATCCGGGCGGGTCCCGGCTCTTCAGGGAGCGATTCCGGATCCCGAGTTCCGCTGATCAACGTCCGGATCCTGTGAGCCAGCTCTTCCGAGTCAAACGGCTTGCTCACGATCTCATCATAGATCAGCCCGGTCAACCGGTCTTCATCCAGATCTTCGAACGCCGGCTGCAGCAGTATCAACGGAGTATGCTCGAATTCCTCCAACTGCCGGATCTGCAGCGCCAACTCATAGCCATCGGCCTGAGGGAGGCTCAGGCCCAGTACGATCGCGTCCGGATTGACCTGAGCGAGAAGCCCCATCACCTCGTTGCCGTCAGCAGAGGTGTAAAGGTCGTAGTGGGAATTCTGAAAAGCAAGATGCAGGGCCTTCAGGGCCGAGGGGCTGCTGTCTGCGACAAGGATTCGATACGCCATGGCTACCACATCAACTGGACCTGTTTCTCCCTGTAGTTATCACTTTTTTCCATTCCCTGTCAAACATCGGGCAGGCGCATCAGGCCTTCGCGACCTCTCCGGTATTGACCACAGAAGTGGATGCCTTGGCCGTCACGTAGTTTTTCAGCGCCTCCTGCTCCGAACCAGCAGCAATGTGGCTGCGCGTATTCGCGCATTTTATGGCAAAACCGTCCGCTCCCTGATCAATGAAGATCTCCACGCGGTTGATCCCCGTCATCTGATACATGCGGAGCCTGAGGTTGATATCCTCTTCCTCGGGGATGGCCGAAGGGGGGCATTCGGGAAGTGTCTCACACAGGTTCTGCATCGCCTGCCAAAAGGTCTCGCCCTGAGCATAATGGGACAGGTCTTCGGTCAGGGCCACGTTCACATGCTGATGAAGAACGCTCCAGAAGGTATACTTGCTCAATTGTTCGGCTCCTCTCGTCTGTTAGTACTGGATGAAGACCGTATTTTCACCCAGGAGGTCTTCCAGAGACCTGATGAATCGGTCGGTCGGAGCTATGCCCTGGATGTCGACCGACTGGACGACCAGCTTCCCGGAATCGTCCGTTTCCAGCTCGAAATATACCGGGCATTCCCCGGGATTTTCGCTCAAAATGGTTTTCAGCTCACCGAACACGGTCTGCTCGAGTCCAGCCAACGCGATCCGCAGGACCATCCTCTTGGCCCTCATCTGAAACGCCTTTTCCAGGGGCATGACTTGGAGAGCCTGGAGTTTGTTGCGCTCTCCATTGCCTTGCAGCCGCCCCTTGACCCAGACCAACAGATCCTCCCGAATGGAATCGTAGCAGCTCCTGTAACAATCCGGGAAGGCCACCGCTTCCACCCGCCCGCTCATGTCTTCCAGCACGAAGGTGGCCATCCGTTCGTCCTTCCGGGTCTTCAGCAGCCGGATCGTAGAGACGATGCCGGCCAGGCTGACCTCCCTCTCTGTCGAGTGGTTATCATCCAGGCGATCGATCGAGTGCGTGATCAGGCCTTTAAGCCTGCGTCCGTATTGGGCGAGCGGGTGGCCGCTGAGATAGAATCCCAGGGCCTCTTTTTCATGTGCCAGAAAGACCTGCTCGTCCCATTCGCTCATTTCGAGGATCCCCCGGGGCATGGGCGGTGGCTCGAGCTGCCCGGAACCGAAGAGGAGGGTTTGGTTTGAGGCCATGGCCTTCTGATAATCCCCGGCATAGGCGATGATCGCGTCGATGAGTCCGAAGAGCTGGCTGCGCCGGAAGCCCAGGCCGTCCATGGCTCCGGATTTTATGAGGCTTTCGATGACCTTCCGGTTGAGAGCCTTGGGTTCCACCTCCCGGCAGATATCAAAAGGAGAGCCGAAGGAACCCTTGCCCCCATCCAGGCCGCGGCGGGCCTTGATCAAGGCCCTCACGGCCCCTTCTCCCACATTCTTCACCGCGACCAGGCCGAACCGGATGCGGTCTCCCTCCACGCTGAAATGCAGTTCACTCCGGTTGATGTCCGGGGGAAGCACCGTGATCCCCATCTCCCGGCATTCGTTGATATACTTGACCACCTGGGGTGTGGCGCCCCTCTCCGCCTCTGATGTCAGGAGCGAAGCCAGGAAGAACACTGGGTAATGGGCCTTGAGAAAGGCCGTCTGAAAGGCCAAAAATGCATACGCCGCGCTGTGCGACTTGTTGAAACCGTAGCCCGCAAAATATTTGATCTGTTCGAAGATCTTGTTGGCCTTGGCCGAACTGATCCCGATCTTCTTGGCGCCGTCCACGAAGCGTTTTTTCTGGGCCTTCATGACGGACGTCTTCTTCTTGCCCATGGCCTTGCGCAGCAGGTCCGCCTCTGCCATGGTGAAGCCCGCGATATCCGTGGCGATCCGCATGACCTGCTCCTGGTAGACGATGAGCCCCTTGGTCTCCTTGAGAATGGGCTCCAGCTCAGGAGGATCGTATTTGATCCGTTCGGGATCGTGCTTGCAGCGGATAAAATCCTCGGTCATGCCGCTCTGGAGGGGGCCCGGCCGGTACAGGGCATTCATGGCGATTAGATCGCGGAAGGTTTCCGGCCGAAAGCGCCGCAGGAGATCTTTCATGCCGGAGCTTTCGAACTGAAAGACACCGTCGGTGTTGCCCTCCTGGAACACACGGAACGTCGCCTCGTCATCCAGGGGGATCTCTTTCAGGACGATCAGTTCCCCGGTCGCCTCCTGCACCTGCTCGATGGTGTCCTGGATCACGGTCAGGTTCCGAAGGCCCAGCAGGTCCATCTTGAGGAGCCCGATAGACTCCACGTCCTGCATGGGGAACTGGGTCGTGATCTCCTCCTTGGCCGACTGGTACAGTGGCATGAATTCCACCAGGGGCCGGGGTGTGATCACGATGCCTGCCGCATGGATGGAGGCGTGCCGGACCTGTCCTTCCAGCCGCTTGGCCACATTCAGCAGGTTGGCCACCTTCGGGTCCTTCTCTCTCAAGGATTTCAACTGAGGGATCTTTTCGGATGCGGCGGAGATGGAGGAATCCTCTCCCAAGGGGGGGATCATCTTGGCGATCTTATCCACCTCGGGCAGCGGGACCTCCAGCGCCCTCCCCACGTCCCGGATGGCCTGGCGGGCCGCCATGGTCCCGAAGGTGATGATCTGGCTGACGTTGTCGCGGCCGTATTTCTGCGTCACATACGTGATCACCTCGTCGCGGCGGCGCCCGCAGAAATCGATATCGATATCCGGGAGGCTGATGCGCTCCGGATTGAGGAATCTCTCGAAAAGGAGATCATATTCCAGGGGATCGATCTGGGTGATCCCGAGGCTGTATGCCAGGAGGCTCCCCGCTGCCGATCCTCGACCCGGCCCCACGGGAATGTTTTGGGAACGTGCGAAACGGATCATGTCCCAAACGATCAGGAAGTACCCCTCGAATCCCATCTCCCTGACCAGCCGGATCTCTTTTTCCAGGCGCTCTTCATACTCCCTGGCGGTGGGCAGATCACCAGCCGCGATACGCGGGGAGAGCAGCTGCATCCGTTCCTCATACCCCTCCCGCACCACTCCTTCGAAGTGTTCACCCAGCGATTCTCCATCCGGAGGATCGAACCGGGGGAGATGATACCCAGAAGAAGTGATCTCAAAATCACACTTCGCCGCCACCCGGGCCGTATTGGAGACGGCTTCCGGTAAGTCCGGAAAGGCCGCCAGCATCTCCTCCTCGGACTTGAAGTAGAACTCCTTGCTTCCAAAGCAGATGCGGTCCTTATCCGACAGGCGCTTGTTGGTCTGAATGCACAGGAGGACATCGTGGCTCTCTGCATCCTGCTTATTCAGATAGTGGACATCATTCGTAGCGACCAGGGGGACTCCGAGCTTGTGCCCCAGCCGGATAAGATGCGGATTGATCTTCTTCTGCGGCTCCAGGCCGTGGTCCTGTATCTCGAGGTAGAAATCTCCGTTGGGAAACAGGGACATGTAGGTCAAGGCGGCCTCTTCTGCCTTCTCCTCCTGTCCCTGGCTCAGGTGATCGCTGACCTCACCCTTGAGGCACGCCGACAGGGCGATCAGCCCTTCCCCGAATTCTGCGAGCAGCTCCTTGTCCACGCGCGGCCGGTAATAAAAGCCCTCCAGATAGCTCTTGGTTATGAGCTGGCAGAGATTCCGATAGCCGACAGTATCCTTCACCAGGAGCACCAGGTGGTAGTGCCCGGGTCCCGCCGTGAAGGGCTTTTTGTGTTTCCTTCCCAGGGGCGCCACATATACCTCGCACCCGAGGACAGGATTGATCTCCTTGTCCCGTGCCGCCTGAAAGAAAGGAATAGCGCCGAAGATATTGCCGTGGTCGGTGAGGGCGACGGCGGGCATCTGTGCTCGGACCGCCGCATCGACCAGCTCTGCCGGCTTCACCGCTCCATCGAGGAGGCTGAAATCCGAGTGGGTATGTAGGTGGACGAATTCCGATGCCATGGGCGTCAGCGCTTTCCAGTCATAGGATTTTCGATCATTCCCATTCTATGGTCCCCGGGGGCTTAGAGGTGATGTCGTATACCACGCGGTTTACGCCCGGGACCTCATTCACGATGCGGTTGGAGACCCGGGACAGGAGTTCGTTGTCTGCGGGGAACCAGTCCGCGGTCATCCCATCGACACTCTGGACGAGACGCACCACAACCACACGCTGGTAGGTGCGGCGGTCCCCCATCACCCCCACCGAACGAACCGGCAGCAGGACCGCGAAGGCCTGCCAGAGCAGGTCGTACAGTCCCGCGGCCCCCACCTCCTGAAGAATGATGTCATCGGCCTCGCGGATGATCCGCAGCCGCTCCTTGGTCACCTCCCCCACGATCCTCACAGCCAGGCCAGGCCCCGGAAAGGGATGCTGTGCGATGAAATCTTTGTCCACACCGAGTTCCAGGCCAAGGGCCCGAACCTCGTCTTTGAAAAGCTCGCGTAGCGGCTCCACCAGCTTGAACCTCAGGCCCTTGGGTAGGCCACCCACATTGTGGTGTGATTTGATGCTGGAGGAGGGGCCCTTGACCGGATTGCTTTCGATCACATCCGGATAGATAGTGCCCTGTGCGAGAAAATCCGCGCCCCCGATCTTCTGGGCCTCCTGCTCGAAGATGCGGATGAATTCCCGTCCGATGATCTTGCGCTTCCGCTCCGGAGAGGTCACACGCTGGAGCTTATCCAGAAAGAGCTCTGAGGCATCCACCCCGACCACATTCAAGGAGAAGCTGGCCTTGAATTTCTTCATCAAAGACAGATACTGGTCCTTGCGCAGAAGGCCGTTGTCCACAAAAATGCAGTGGAGGTTGTCTCCGATGGCGAGGCTTATGATCATGGAGGCGACCAGGGAATCGACCCCGCCGCTCAGGCCGCAGATCACATGGCCGTCGCCGACCCGATCCCGGATCTCGCTCACCTTCCGGTCTACGAAAGAACCCATGCTCCACTCGGCTTTAAGCCCGGCCTGCTCAAACAGGAAGTTGGAGAGAACCTTGAGCCCCTGCTCTGTATGGATGACCTCGGGATGGAACTGAACCCCGAAGTAGCTCCGCTCCCGGTTCTCGATCACGGCCGTGGGGCAATTTGATGTCACTCCACTGACCTGGAATCCTGGGGGAATCGCCTCCACCTTGTCCCCATGGCTCATCCAGACTTGACCGCGGTCCTTGATCCCGGACAGAAGGCCGGAACGGTCTTCGACCTCGAGTTCTGCGAAGCCATATTCCCTTTTCCTGCTCGGACTGACCCTGCCGCCAAGGAGATGGGCCATGAGCTGGAGCCCGTAGCAGATACCCAGGACCGGGATCCCCAAGCTGAAGATCTCGGGATGTGGGAGGGGAGATCCCTCGTCATAGACACTCTGAGGTCCGCCGGAGAGGATCAGGGCAGAGGGGCGGTCCTTTTTGAGTTTGGAAATGGGTAGTTTATAGGTGAAAATCTCTGAATAAACACCCAGCTCTCGGACCTTGCGCGCGATCAGCTGGGTGAGCTGAGAGCCGAAATCGAGTATGTAAACCTTATCCATGGAGAGATTTTATCAGAGGCCTCAGGCAATGTAAACGAAGTCTTGAATCGGTCGAAATTATTCCGATTTAAGCCCGCAATATTGCTGCCACAAGGCTCAAAAATGATGGAGAGAAGCGACCGCGGCAAAAGGTTTCTGGAGTGTGGGCGGGTAGGCAATAAAAATAATGTCTTTTCCTGGTAAGGGGGGAGGGCGGGGGCAGGTTGGCTGGCTTGACTGCACTCGGGGAATTCCTTATAGTGGGCATGACATGAGTGGAATCGACAGGATCATCTCGGACCTGTGCGTCCAGACGGAATCGAAGATCGTATTGCTGGTGATGGATGGACTCGGTGACCTGCCGCAGGACGGACGGACTCCCCTGGAAACAGCAGATACTCCCCACCTCGATCGCCTTGCATTGGAAGGGGCGTGCGGCCTTACCGAGCCTGTTTCCATGGGGATAACACCAGGCAGCGGTCCTTCGCACCTCTCTTTATTCGGCTATGATCCCATGCATTTCCAGCTGGGGCGAGGAATCCTGGAGGCCCTGGGCGTTGACGTCGAGGTCGGCCCCGACGACCTGGTGGCGAGGGGCAACTTTGCCACTTTGCAGGACGGCCTCATTACCGACCGCAGGGCGGGCCGGATTCCCACAGAAAAAAACCGGGAGCTGTGCCGCGCGCTTAACCAGGAGTTGGCCCCGATCGAAGGCGCGGACATCACGGTGTATCCCGGCAAAGAACACCGGTTCGTCGTAAGATTCACGCGCACGGGACTGCGGGACGCGCTCTCCGACGCGGATCCCCAGAAAGAGCAGAAGCCCCGTGCGTATACAGAGGCGCTCCAACCAGAGGCCCAAGACACGGCCGCGCTGGTCAACGCCTTCCTGGACAGGGCGACCGAGATCCTGAAGGGCCGGGACAGGGCCAACACCGTGCTTTTGCGGGGATTCGCCCGATATCCCGATATCCCCACCATGCAGGAGCGCTTCAAACTCCGCCCCGCGGCCATCGCCAACTACCCCATGTACAAAGGGCTGGCCAAGCTGGTGGGCATGGAGGTGCCCGAGGTCGGCCCGGAGATCTCCGACCTGTTCTCCGCGCTGGAAAGCAATTACTCCGAATTCGATTTCTTCTATGTCCACTTCAAGAAAACCGATTCCACCGGAGAAGACGGCGATTTTGCATCCAAGACGGAAGCGATCTCACGTGCGGACACCTTCATCCCGCGCATCACCGCGCTCAAACCCGATGTCCTGGTTGTCACCTCGGATCATTCCACTCCCTGCGGGCTCAAGTCCCACTCCTGGCATCCCAATCCCTTCCTGATCCATGCCGAGGCCGCCCAGCCGGACCTGGTCTCGACTTTCTCGGAGAGGGCCTGCAGCCAGGGCTACCTCGGCCGATTCCCCGCCATGAACGCCATGGCACTGATGCTGGCGCATGGAGGGAAGCTCAAGAAATACGGGGCATGATGCGGAAGAAGATCCTACTATTCCTGCTCTTCCTGGCCGGGTGCAGCGCCCTCATCCCCGCCTCCGGTCAGCGCGACACGCGGATCGAGATCTATGACCTGCGCCCCTACACTCACGCCACCTTCACCCGCATCGCCGTGGATGTGGGTAAGCTCCGCGAGTACAACGCCGATGCCCTGTTCGGGCCGGACCGCATCTATGTGGACATCTACCAGGCCAAGCTGAACCCCATCCTTCACAACAAGGTCATCAAGGTGCAGAACGGGTATGTGAAGCAGATCCGGATCGGGCAGAAAAACTCCACGACGGTCCGGGTCGTGGTGGACCTGGATTTCGAAGAGATCAAGCGCTATAACGTCTTTCATCTTTTCGATCCCTTCCGCATCGTGATCGACATCCATCCGGACTATGCCGTGCCCGATGTCAAGCCCACCACGCCACCCAAGCCCGCGGATCCCACACAGAAGGGATACAGCCTGGCCCGCCAGCTCGGACTGGGAGTCAAGCGCGTCGTGCTGGATCCCGGACACGGAGGCAAGGACCCGGGCTGCATCGGCAAGAAGGGTACCCTGGAGAAGGACGTGGTCCTGGACGTGGCGCTCAAGCTGAAATCCATCCTGGAAAAGGAGACCGACCTGGAGGTGATCCTGACACGGGAATCGGATATCTACATCCCGCTTGAGACCCGCACGGTTATTGCCAACCAGCAGCAGGCCGATCTCTTCATATCCATCCATGCCAACGCGAATCCCCGGAAGGGATATTCGGGAGTGACGACTTTCTATCTGAACCTCCCCAGCGATCCATCGGTAATGGAGACGGTGGCTCGAGAGAATGCAACCTCGACCAAGAACATCAGTCGATTGAACGAGATCCTCGGGCAGATCATGCGGGAGGATAAGATCAAGGAGTCCACGGACTTGGCCCTGCGTGTGCAGTCTCAGCTGGTTGATCATCTGAACACAAGTTACAAGGGCGTGAAGAATCAAGGGGTCAAGAGCGGCCCGTTCTGGGTCCTGATCGGGGGGGACATGCCGTCCGCCCTGGTCGAGATCTCCCACCTCAGCAACAGTCAGGAGGAAAGCCGTTTACAGACCGAAGGCTACCGTACCGCGGTCGCCGTGGGAATCTACCAGGGGATCATAGCGTATGTCGATTCGCTGGGGAAAGGAATATAACGATCATGAAAAGACGCAATTTCATCAAAAACATGGCGGTTGGTGGTGCAATGCTCAACCTCCCGCACGGTTTTTTACCACAGGGAAATCCGGGCCCGCTGCTGGCCCAGGTCACGGGTGACGATCCGGCCCTCATCACCAAGGAAGCCGTGAATATCCTGGGTGGGATGTCAAAGTTCGTGGCGAAGGGCGACAGGGTTCTGGTCAAGCCTAACATCGGCTGGGACCGAACACCTCAGCTGGGGGCCTGCACCAACCCGGACGTGGTCAAGGCTATGGTGGAGATGTGTGTGGAGGCGGGCGCCAAGGTCGTCACGGTCATGGACAATCCCTGCAATCCCGCCCGTCGCACCTATGTGCGCTCCGGGATCTCCAAGGCCGCCAAGGAAGCCGGGGCCAAGGTTCCATACCCCAATGAACACAAGCTCAAGAAGATACCGCTGAACGGAGAGCTCCTCAAGGAATGGGAGATCTACAGCGATTTTGTCGAAGTGGACAAGATCATCAATGTCCCAGTCACCAAACACCACAGCCTTTCCCGCGTGACACTGGGCATGAAGAACTGGCTGGGGGCCTGCGGAGGCAACCGCAACCAGATGCACCAGAGGCTGGATCAATGCATGGTCGACCTGGCGGCGTTTTTCAAGCCTGCCCTGACGGTGCTGGATGCCTATCGCGTCCTGTTCAGAAACGGGCCTCAAGGGGGCAGGCTGTCCGATGTCAAAGAACACAAGACCGTGGTGGCGGGGGTGGACTACGTTGCCGTTGATGCCCTGGGCGCCACATTCCTGGATGTCGATCCGTCTGAGTTGCGCTTCCTGCAGATCGCCCAAGAGCGGGGCCTCGGAGAACCAGACCTGGAGAAAGTGACCATTGAAAAAAGAACTCTCTAGAAAATACCGGAATCTGCAGCGCCTTCGCATCTTCAGTCAGTTCGCCTTTTTTTTCCTGTTCTTCTATCTCCTGCTGAAAACCCGTTTCCCTGAGGGGGATTACATCGGGCATGTCGAGATCTTTTTCCATTTCGATCCCCTGCTGGCGCTGACAACCTTCGTCGCATCACGCGTGTTCTATCCGGCCTTCCTGTTGGCCGGCCTGACCATCCTCCTGACGCTCCTCCTGGGCCGGGTCTTTTGCGGCTGGTTCTGCCCGCTGGGCTCCCTCCACCAGTTCTTCTCCTGGCTTTTTAAGAAAACAAAGCTCATGAAGCCCAAGCTCCCCAAAGACAACCACACGGTGTGGAAGTATTACCTCCTGCTCCCCATCCTGATCAGCACGCTGTTCTCTCTCAATCTTATAGGGCTCCTGGATCCCTTCTCGCTGCTCTACCGGTCTTTTGCCGTAGGGATCATGCCTGCAGTGGATCACACTACCTCGAGCCTCATCGGCCTCCTGTACAGCGCCAACCTTTCCTTTCTGGGAGACGGGCTCGTCCAGTATTTTGAGATTCTCAGCCTAAACGGCGTGTTCCTGCAAGGCTTCTTCATCGGGGCCCTGTTCCTGGGCCTCCTGATGCTCAACATGACGCGGGAGCGATTCTGGTGCCGCTATCTCTGTCCTCTCGGAGCCTTCCTGGGATTGTTCGCCCGCTGGAACCTGCTGAAGCTTCGCATCGACGCGGAAAAGTGTATCAAATGCAATCTTTGCACGAGGCAGTGCCAGACCCAGGCCGATCCTTTCCCCAATGCGGAGTGGAAGCGGTCGGAGTGTGACTACTGCTTCACCTGCGGGGCCATCTGCCCCACTGCGGCTATCGGATTCGGGCCCAAGCCCGCACTTGAAGACCGCAAGCTGGTTGATCTGGACCGCAGGAGGCTGCTCCTCTCCTCTTTCGCAGGGTTCGTTGCGGCGCCTTTCTTCCGCCTGTCTCCGGCGCGGGAGCGGGCCTCGGAAAAACTCATACGCCCGCCGGGGGCCCTCCCAGAGGAACAGTTCCTCAAAAAATGTGTAAAATGCGGCGAGTGCATGAAGGTGTGTCCCACCAACGGCCTCCAGCCGACCCTCGCAGAGGCTGGGCCCGAAGGGATCTGGACCCCGATGATCGTGCCCAGGATCGGCTACTGCGAATACTACTGCTCCCTGTGCACGCAGGTCTGCCCGACCGGCGCCATCCAGGAACTGGACATCGAGGCCAAGAACAAGGTCAAGATGGGCTCAGCCTGGATCGACCGCAACCGCTGCATCCCCTGGAAATTCGGGACTCCCTGCATCGTGTGCGAGGAACACTGCCCGGTCTCACCCAAGGCCATCCAACTGAACAAGATCGAGGTCAAGCTTAAGGATGGGACCGTCAAGACTCCCCTGGCACCCGTCATCGACCTCGAGACCTGCACCGGATGCTGCATCTGCGAGAACAAATGCCCGGTGGTGGACAAACCCGCTATATACATAACGAGCGTGGGGGAGAGCCGCTCCGAGCGCAATCAGGTCCTGCTCGACATCATACAGCCGGGCGAGGTCGACATCTACGGGAAAAAACCATGACTCCCCTGGTATTAAGTGTAGCCATAACCTGGACCCTGGCCAATGTGATGAAGCCGATCGTCACCCTATTCCGGGAGAAGAAGATCAACCGCAAGACCCTGGCCACCAACGGGGGGATGCCCTCCGGCCACACGGCCCTGGTGGTGTCTCTGACCACGGCCCTGTTTCTGGAGACGGGATTGTCTCCGGTATTCATGACGGGCTTGGTCCTGGCGATCCTGGTGATTTACGATGCGGTCAAAGTCCGGATCGAGATCGAGAGGCAGGCCCGCGTATTAAACCGGCTGTTGGAGGAGAAGGGGATATCGGAGCGCCTCGAAGAGAACGTGGGACACACGCCCGCTGAGGTCCTGGTCAGCATCGTGCTGGGGACAGTGATCCCGATCCTCATCTACCACCTTTCCTGAAGGAGAGGGCGCGCCACGTGAGGCTCACATCTCGAGACCGCAACCACATTGTGTTTTTGCTGCTCCTGGGCCTGGCCGTGGGGCTGGCCTTCGGCCATTCGTTCTACGCGCGCTTTCCGGAAAAGTGTGACGACGTAGACGATTTCGGCCAGCTCGCAGCCGGATTCGCCACAGATCTGACGTTAGGCGGCTCAGTCCGAAGAGGTCCGGTCTATCCGGTCCTCCTGGGTATGGTCTACCGCATTTTCGGAATCCATAACCACGCGGCCCTCATCGCCTTTCACTCCCTCTGCCTGGGGTTTTTGGGAGTGGGATTCTACATCTTTTCCAGGAAGGTCTTCGGATCCGACAAGCTGGCCCAGGGAGCCGGGATTCTGATCATCCTCAATCCCTTCGTTGTCTGGTATGTGCCGCGTTTCTGGATCGAGCTAGTCTTCACGCTGCTGACCTCGGCTATGGTATTCACTGCGTACCGCGCGCTCCGTTCCCGCACACCCCGCTCCCTGGCGCTCTTCGGATTGGCCACGGGGCTGAGCGCCCTGTGCAAAGCCGTGACACTGCTCTTCCCCCTGTTCCTGGCCCTGTCGCTCGTGTTGTTGCGCACAAGATCTTCGGGGCCATTCTACCGTTTCCCCTGGAGAAAGCTCGGCGCCTTCTTCCTGATACCGACAGCTGTCACCCTGCTGACCATCTCTCCCTGGGTTCTCCGCAACCGCATTGTCACAGGACGCTGGGTCCTCGTCAGCACGAACCTCGGTGTCGAGTATTTCCGAGGCGACTTCCTCTCACAGCGCAACTCATTTCTCATCTCGCGGAAAACCCTGGAAGACACTCTTATGGAATCAGTGGCGGAGGAAAACCGCATCCTCCAAGAGCACGGCAGGGATCCCGCGCTCATCACGGACATGGAGAAGGATGACGTCTTCCTGGCTCTCATGTGGGAGGATCTCCGGTCCCGCCCGCAGCGTCATGTCATCAACACCCTTAAGCAAATACCGGCATTCTGGTACTTGGGAAACACCTGGTGGTCATCCCTGTATTTCCTGGGACAGAGCGTTGTGTTCCTGTCCCTGTTTGGGATCGCGCTCGTCCGATTCAGGAGCGGGAGGGAGCTAGGAACCCTCATCGGATTGTTCCTCCTATATATGACCCTGCTCCATGCCAGCCTGGGGGCCTTGGCACGCTATTCCCTCCCTCTCTACCCGCTCATGACGCTCGTCATCGCAGCCTGGTGGATGGACTCGCGCCGGCGGCGCAGGGAAAAGAAAGGTCAGGGGGTCCTGGAAGTCAACGGCGAGGATGATCGGACCGCAGCCTCTCCCTTAACGCCTCCAGGGTAAGGAATAGCTGCCCGCTCGCATCTCCCTCCCCACGATCGATAGGATGGGGCTCGCCGGGGTCTCTGCCGAGATCGTAGAAAAGCCGAGCTGTCTTCCGGCCATATCTGACCAGGATCGCCTTGTGGGAGGCTGTCCGTAGGGCTTGAGCTTCGTGCCCTCCCTGGTGCAGCTCCGCGTAAACATACTCCCTGTCTCCGGGGAGCTCCACTCCAGCAAGAAGAGGAGACAGGTCCTGGCCTTCGAAGGTTGACTGTGGCCGGCTATTCAGAAAGCACCTTCTTCAGCCCTTCCTTCAAGTGGGGAATGATCTCGAAAAGATCTCCGACTACGCCGAAATCAGCGACTTTAAAGATCGGGGCATCGGGATCTTTGTTCACCGCCACGATATATTTGGAGGAGGACATCCCGGCAAGATGCTGGATGGCCCCGGACAGGCCAAAGGCCAGATACAGGTCGGGCGAAACGGTCTTCCCCGTCTGTCCAACCTGGTGTTGGTGGTCGATCCACTCGGCATCCACAGCGGAACGTGACGCGCCCACGGCTGAGTGGGGGAGGATGTGCGTGAGATCGCGCAGCAGGTCGAAGTTCTCCGGGCCTTTCAGGCCGCGGCCGCCCGCAACGATGATCTCGGCTTCGGTTACATCCAACTCCGCTCCTTCTTCGCGCAGCTGTTCGATCGTCCTATCATGGGTCTGGTCCTCGGGCACCACGACTTCTCTCACCTGCGCTTCCCCGGATCCACCCCCCTCTTCAGCGGAGAACACATTGGGACGGAGCGTGATGACCTGGGGGGTTGACGTCAGCCGGAAGGTGACGTAGGCCTTCCCCGCAAACACGGGTCGCGTCGCCTCCAGCACCCCTTCCTTCACCTCTAAAAGCGTACAGTCCGAGGCCACACCGACTCCCAGCTTGGCGGCCACACGGGGGGCCAGCTCCCTCCCCTGGGCCGTGGCTGAGAACAGGAGGGCCCGGGGTTGCATTTCCTCGACCAGCGTATTCAGCGCAAAGGCAAAGCCGCTGGGGCTGAAGTGGCTGAGCAGAGTGTTCTCCAGGACATGGACCCTCGCGGCTCCGAAGGCATACAGCTCCGAGGCCAGGTTTTCCAGGCCGTGTCCCGCCATGACCGCGTGCGCCTCTGTGTCCAGCTCGCCTGCCCGCCTTTTCCCCTCTGAAAGGGCCTCGAGTGATGACTTCTTGACCTTGCCGTCTCTGACTTCTATGTAGACCAGTATCATCGAATCCTCCTAAACCACCTTGGCCACATTGTGCAGGAAGTCGACAAGCTGCCGTGCCGTCTCCGCCGCCTCTCCCTCGACGATCCTTCCCGCCTCGCGGGCGGGCGGAGTTTCCATGCGCACGATCGTCAACTGCGGTGTGAGCTGCTCATCGGACAATCCGAGTTCAGCGGTCGTGATCACGGGGATCTGCTTGCGTTTCGCCATCATGATCCCTTTCAGGGTTTCATAGCGCGGCTCGTTCAGCCCTTTCTGAGCGCTGACAACCGCAGGCAGGGGGACAGATACTCTTTCCGATGCACCCTCGATCTCCCTCAGAGCGGTGGCACTGTTTCCATCCAGGTCCAGCTGAGTGATCACGCTGACCTGGGGTAATCCCAGCATCTCCGCCACCATGGCGGGAACTTGGGCATTATCGGCACCCATCGACTGTTTCCCGAAAAGGATCAGATCATACGCGGGGTATTTCTGCCTTACTGCCTCAGCGATGATTCGGGCGGTGCGGAGCCCATCATAGCTCTCTGGGGCATCGTCGCGAATGAGTACCGCTTCGTCCGCTCCCATGGCCAGGGCCTTCTTGAGGACGACCTGGGCCTCATCCGGGCCGACTGAGAACACCGTCACCGTCCCGCCCTTTGCTTCGCGGATCTGAAGGGCTTCCTCCACCGCGTATTCATCGTACGGGCTCATGACAAAGTTCAGCCCTTCTTCGATGATGCGATTGTTCTCATGGTCGATGCGGATGCTGGATTCGGTATCGGGAACTCTTTTGATAAATACGAACGTATTCAACGCGACCTCCTCATTTTTTCATGGGGACAACCCCCACGGTTATTTCTATGGTTCCCTAGTTATGGCGCTTGAGGATGAGGGTCCCATTGGTACCCCCGAATCCGAAGGAGTTGCTCAGAGCAAAGGACAGTTCGGTCGGGCGGGCCTCATTGGGAACGTAATCCAGGTCACACTCGGGATCGGGATTCTGATAATTGATGGTCGGCGGCAGGATCTGATGAAAAATGGCAAGGGCACACATGCTCGCTTCCAGGCCGCCGGCCGCTCCCAGAAGATGCCCGGTCATGGATTTGGTGGAACTCACGGCCAGCCTCTGTGCATGATCGCCGAACAACTTTTTGATCGCCAGGGTCTCGATCTTGTCGTTCCAGGGGGTCGATGTGCCGTGCGCGTTGATATAATCCACTTCGGTGAGCTCGATCCCCGCATCCGTGACCGCGCGCAGCATGCACCGGTAGGCCCCGTCCCCATCCGTCCGGGGAGCCGAAACATGGTAGGCATCGCCGCTCATGCCGTATCCCACGACTTCCGCGTAGATGCGCGCTCCCCGCTTTAAAGCGGCTTCCCTCTCTTCGAGGACCACGATCCCCGATCCTTCGCCCACCACAAAGCCGTCACGCTCCTTGTCGAAGGGCCGGGAGGCCTCCTCGGGAGCATCGTTGCGCGTCGAAAGTGCGCGCATAGCGCAGAAGCCCGCCACTCCAAGGGGCGTGATCGGCGCTTCCGCCCCGCCGGCAAGCATGATGTCCGCTTCTCCCCGGGAGATTATGCGGCAGGAATCCCCGATGGAATGGGTGCCTGTGGAGCAGGCCGTGGCCGGGGCCGAATTCGGCCCCCCCGACTTGAACAGGATCGAGATCTGCCCCGCGGCCTCATTGATGATCGTAGAGACGAGGAAGAATGGGGACACGCGCCCCGGGCCCCTCTCCAACAGGATCTTATGTGTATCTTCGATGCTGCCGATCCCTCCGATGCCGGACCCGACATACACGCCGGTCCGGTCCCCCTCCAGTAGAGCTGTGTCGATGCCTGAATCCTCCACGGCCAGCTGTGCCGCGGCCACGGCATACTGGATAAACCTGTCCATCTTGCGGGATTCTTTGCGATCGATGAAGGCCAGGGGATCAAACTCCGTGCACTCGCCCGCGATCCGGCTGCTGTACTGAGAGGGATCGAAGCGGGTGATGAGGCCGATGCCGCTTCGTCCTTCCCGGGCAGCATCCCAATTCCGGTCGACGCCGATCCCAATAGGAGAGACCAGACCGATCCCCGTGATGACGACCCGACGGGCCGACGTCCGCCCCGACAAATCCGATGATCTGTCCATGCTTGGATTGTCCGGGATCGGTCTATTTTGCGTTGGCGAGAACGTATTCGATGGCTTTGCCCACCGTGGTCAGTTTTTCCGCCTCCTCGTCCGGGATATCCAGGTCGAACTCGTCTTCCAGCGCCATCACGAGCTCAACGGTATCCAGAGAATCGGCGCCGAGATCGTCGATGAAAGAAGCCTCTTCCGTGACCTGGTCCTCACCAATGCTCAGCTTGTCCGCCACAATCGCCTTTATCTTGTTCAGGAGTTCGTCTTTTTCCACTTTTCCCTCCTCAAAATTGATATATACAAACGGCTGCTACATGAGCAGTCCGCCGTTGACATTGATCACCTGTCCCGTGATGTATCCGGCTTCATCCGAGAGCAGGAATTTTACTGCCGCGGCAACGTCCGCCGCTGTCCCGAACCTCTTGAGGGGGATCAGGTTCATGAAGCTTTCCTTGACCCCCTCCGGAAGGGATTCGGTCATGGCTGACGTGATATAGCCAGGCGCCACGGCATTGACGGTGATCCCTCGGGAAGCCACCTCGCGAGCCAGCGATTTTGTGAATCCGATCACTCCCGCCTTGGAGGCGGAGTAATTGCACTGTCCAGCATTGCCCATCACGCCGACCACAGAGGAGATGTTCACGATGCGGCCGGACCTGTTCTTCATCATGTGCCGGATCATCGCCTTGGAGAGGTTGAAGACGCCCTTCAGGTTGACCGCCAGGACGGCATCCCACTCGTCCTCCCTCATACGCATGAGGAGGTTGTCACGGGTGATGCCGGCATTGTTCACGACATGATCGATCTTCTGATGTGCCGCGATGGCCTGATCGACCACCTCGGTAACCTGATCCAGGCGCGCCACGTCAGCCACATAGGACGCCGCCTTGCCGCCTTGACGGCGAATATTCTCGGCCACGGCCTCCAGTTTGTCCAGCTGGATGTCCAGCAGAATGATCTCAGCGCCCTCTCGAGCGATCTCGTAGGCCAGGGCCTCCCCGATACCTTGGGATGCCCCCGTGATCAGCGTGACTTTTCCATCGAATCTCATCAGGCCTGGACTCCATTCAGGACCTGGCTGATCCCCGCCATTTCGCTCGCGATCTTGTCCTGAACGCGACTCACGACGTAGTCTCGGGCCAGCCTGATAGCATTTTTAACGGCCACGGGATTGGAGCGGCCGTGGCCGATGATGCAGACACCGTTGATCCCCAGCAGGTGCGCGCCTCCGTACTCGGAGTAATCCACGCGCTTGTAGATCCTCTTGAGGTGCCGCCGCAGCAGCAGGTATCCGATCTTGGCGAAGATGTCCCGCATGATCTCAGTCCGGGCGATCTTTTCCAAGGTATCGATCATCCCCTCGCTGGTCTTCAAGGCAACATTCCCCGTGAAGCCGTCGCTGACGATCACATCCGCTTTGCCGGAATAGATGTCCCGGCCCTCGATGTTGCCGACGAAGTTCAGGGAGGAAGCGGCCAGCAGCTCATGCACCTCACGTGTCACATCGTTGCCTTTGATGCTCTCCTCGCCGATGCTCATGAGCGCGATCCGAGGATTGGCAATCCCTAGAACACTTTGCATGAACACACGCCCCATGTGCGCGAACTGCTCCAGGTGCTTGGCGGAACAATTCACGTTGGCTCCCACATCGGTCAGCAGGGTCAGCCCGTTCAGTGTGGGGACCAGGAGCGAGAGAGCTGGGCGCTCCACTCCTTCGAGGGCGCCCAGGACTTTTTTGGAGATGTAGACCACCGCCCCGGTGTTCCCCGTAGAGACGAAGGCATCTGCCTGCTTGTCTTTGACCAGCTGGGTTCCCACCAGGATAGACGATCTCTTCTTCCGGCGGAAGGACAGGAGACCTTCGCTCATCCCGATGGATTCCGCGGCATTCACGATGGTGACGCTGGATCGGGAGTGGTCGATCCGATCGAATTCCTTCTGTATTACGGCTTCGGCCCCGACCAGGAGCACGTCGAGTTGAAACTCCCTGGAGGCGCTGACGGCCCCGGCGACAGTGACTACGGGGCCGAAATCTCCCCCCATGGCATCGACGGCGATCCTCATGTCAGTCTCTCTCTCTAGTCTTCCGATCCCTCTATGACTTGCCGTCCTTTGTAGAACCCGCACTCCGGACAGGCGCGGTGCGGGAGCTTGGGGTTGCCACAGTTGGAGCATATTGAAAGGGCGGGCACTTCGATTGCATCATGGGCCCGTCTTTTCATTTTTCGGGAATGGGAGTGTCTTCTTTTTGGATTAGCCATTTACCTATCTCTTGTCTCTTATAAAGTCTTTGAATTTATCCAGGCGCGGATCCATCTCACCCGCAGCGCAGGAACAGTTGCCTTCCTTGATGATGTTGCCGCACATGGGACAGATCCCCTGGCAGTCTCTGGCACATAGGGGCCTGACCGGGAAGGTGAGGTTGAGCTGCTCCAGGACCACGTCCTTCAGTTCGATCTTCTGGCTGTAAAAGAAAAGCTGGCTGATGTCTTCCTCATCGAGCTGGTCCTTAACCAGCTCCAGCTCCTCCGGCAGGTAAACGAGGTCGAAACCCGAATCCACTCGGAACTCGAATGGCGAGAGGCATCGACTGCACACGAAGCTCAGCCGGGTGGTGATGCTGCCCTGGATGAAAATCTCTTCGCCGACACGCCTCACGGTGACGTCCGCGTGTACGGGCTCGAGGAACACGGCGTTCTCCTCCACCAGCTCAGTGCTGAAGAACTCAAAATCCTCGCTGACGCTCAGCCCGCTTTCCGTCAGTCTATCAATATCGATAATCATTGTAGTATGGTCTCTGTCGGTCGTACTTCAAAAAAAGTTATCTTATTATACCATCTTGCCCCTCTTTGTCAATAACGCCGCCCAGCCCAGCATTGGGCCAAAAGAGGACTTTTTCCCCTGGGAAGATCCCCTCGGGCTCCTCCGACCTTCCGGCTTGCATTTGCCTGGCCTCCGAGTATAATGAAAGAGATTCGAAAAGGACTCGTCATGTCGGGCTTGAACACGGAAGTGGAGCACAAGCGTGAAACCTATCACGTGCAAACCCAGGATCTGGGATCCGGTTCAAACTGCGTGGAGACCACCGTCTACAAGGCCGGGCGAGTCCTGTCATCCCGGCGGGCCTACTACACCTCCTTCCTTGCAAACCGTGCTCTTCCGGAGAAGATCCTGGAGCTCATCCAGGGCGAGCACGGAGCTGTGATCCGGGAGATCGAGGAAGGGAAGTTCGCACACCTCTGAAACAGTCACCAGTCCCATCCCCGAGACGGTTTCCGGAGCTTGAGGCATCAGACGCGATCATGCACGACACAGAGAAAAAGAACCTGTTCCTGATCGACGGCAATTCCCTTCTCTACCGCGCCTACTATGCGATCCGGGGACTGACCAATTCGCAGGGGGTCGCCACAAATGCGGCCTTCGGTTTTCTCTCCGGCCTGCGCAAGCTCATCGAGCAGGAAGGGCCGGAATACTTCGGCGTGGTTTTCGATTCCAAGGGGCCGACCTTCCGGCATTCCCTGTACCATGACTACAAGGCCACTCGGAAGCCCATGCCTGAAGACCTGGTCCCTCAGGTCCAGATGGTAAAAGACCTTCTGAAGGCCCTGCGCATCCCCGTTTATGCGAAGTCGGGATACGAAGGCGACGACCTCCTGGGCAGCCTGGCTTTCCAGGCTCCGAGTCGGGGAGTGCATGCGGTCCTCGTGTCGCACGATAAGGACCTTTACCAGCTGGTGAATTCCGGCACCTCGATATACCACCTGATGAAAGAGAATTACCTGGATGAAAAGGCCGTCAAGGAAACGTTCGGCGTCCGGCCCGACCAGGTCGTGGACGTCCTGGCCCTATGGGGAGATTCCTCGGACAATGTCCCAGGCGTGACGGGGATCGGAGAGAAGACCGCCAAGGCCCTGATCATTGAGTACGATTCCCTTGACAACCTGCTGGCAAACCTCTCCCACCTGAAAAACCCGCGCACGCGAGAGCGAATCCATGAGAGCCTGGACCGCCTCGAGCTAAGCCGCCGGTTGGTGACCATCGAGACCGGACTGGAGCTGGAATTCGACCTGGAGGCCCTTGCCGTCACAGAGCCGGACTTCGAAACACTCCTTCCCCTGCTCCAGGAACTGGAGTTCACGTCGCTGCTGTCGGACTACATGGGCCGCTCCCGCCAGTCACAGACCAGATATTCGACCATCCTGCAGGTCAAGGACCTCAAAAAGCTGATTGCTGAGATAAATACGGCCAAGACAGTCTCTCTGGATACCGAGACCGACAGCCCGGCCCCGACCCGGGCCCGTCTGGTGGGCATGTCATTTGCCTTGGAGCGGGGCTCCGCCGCATATCTCCCCCTGGCCCACGATTATCTCGGCGCCCCCGAAATGATCCCCAAGGATAAGGCTCTGGAGCTCCTGGAGCCGGTCCTGGCCGATCAGGACATCAAAAAAATCGGCCAGAATATAAAATACGATCTCATCGTGCTGCAGCGGGAAGGCATGACTGTCCGGGGCATCGACCGGGACACGATGGTGCTGTCCTACCTGAACGAGCCCAATTGGGGCCAACACAACCTCGGCCGCCTGGCCCTGACCTATCTCCAGGTCAAGGCCATGGACTACCACGAGGTGGTCGGAAAGGGCCGGGACGAGGTCACCATGGACGCGGTTGACATCGAGCGGGCAACACCGTATGCCTGCCAGGACGCCGACCTGGCGCTGCAGCTCGCAGATATCTTGGCCCCGAAGATCGAGGAGAAGGGCCAGGCCAGACTGTACGAGGAGATCGAGCGCCCCCTGATCCCCCTGCTGGCACAGATGGAGATGTGGGGGATCAAGATCGATCCCCAGGTCCTGGGTGATCTGTCCGACGAGCTAAAAGAGGGGATAGAAGATCTGACGAAAAAAATCTTTGCACTCAGTGGCGAAGAATTCAACCTCAACTCCCCGCAGCAGCTCGCCCGTGTCCTGTTCGAAAAGCTGCAGCTGCCCGCCACCCAGAAGACCAAAAAGACACGAGAGTTCTCCACCAGCCTGAGCGTGCTCCAGGAGCTGGCGCATGACTATCCCATCGCGCAGCATACCCTGGAATACCGGCAGCTGGCCAAGCTTAAGTCGACCTATGCCGACTCCCTGCCTCTGCTCATCAATCCCGAGACACAGAGGATCCACACGTCCTACAACCAGACGGTGGCCGCCACCGGCCGGCTCTCCTCCAGCGATCCCAACCTGCAGAACATTCCCGTGCGCGGCCGATGGGGGCCCCGCTTTCGTCAGGCTTTTGTTCCCGAACCGGGCCACCTGTTCCTGTCCGCCGACTATTCACAGATCGAGCTGCGTGTCCTGGCCCACCTGTCGGAGGACCCGGTCCTGATCGATACGTTCATCCATGACCGCGACATCCATCAGGAGACGGCCAACCAGGTCTTCGGGGACGAGGGAGCTCTGTTCGAAGACGAGCCGCGCCGCAGGGCGAAGATCATCAATTTCAGCATCATCTACGGGACCTCAGCCTTCTCGCTGGCCAAGGAACTCGGCACAACCAACCGAGAGGCCCAGGGCTTTATCGACCGATATTTCGAGAAATATCCGGGGGTTTTCCGATTCCTGGAGTCCAGCGTGGATGAGGCCCGGGAAAAGGGATACTCGGAGACGCTCCTTGGCCGAAGGCGCCCCGTGCCCGAACTGCGCAGCCCCAACCGTGTGGCCCAGCAGGCCGGCCGCCGCATCGCCCTGAACACGCCCATCCAGGGAACGGCCGCAGACCTGATGAAGAAGGCGATGATCGATGTCTGGGAGGCTCTGCGGGCCCATGAGCTACGGGCCCGTATGATCCTCCAGGTCCACGACGAGCTGGTTTTCGAGGTCCCGGAGGGTGAATACGAAGAAACGGAAAAGCTGGTCCGGGAAGAGATGGAATCCCCCCTGGAACTCAGGGTTCCGCTGAAGGTCCACCTGGCGTGGGGGATCAATTGGGCGGAAGCGAAATAGCAACCCGGCGGCCCGGGGCTACACCTGCGCGTTTCCCGCTGGAGGGAGGCTCTTCTGATAGATGCGGAAGCGCTTATAGATCTCCCCCCCCATCCGCTCCATCTCGCCTCGGACACGCAGGTTGGACTCCATCTCGTGATGGGTGTCAATGACCTCCATGCCGGCCTCCTGAGCGGATACGAGCATCTTCATGCCCATGAGCACATCGAGCCCCCTCCCGCGATAGGGTTCCTTGATGGCCCCCAACAGGAAGTCGAGCTGTTTGGTCTTCTTGGAGGCCCGCTGTATCTTGAAGATCCCGAACGGAAGCAGGCGGCCCTTGGATTTCTGTATGCCCTCCACCAGATTGGGCATGCCGATGATGAAGGCCACCACCTCGTCGTCCTTTTTTACGCCTTTGACGAAACGCGGATCGAGCAGTGGGAGGTAGCGGGCGGCCAGCTCGTCCATCTCCTTCTCTTCCAGGGGCGTGTAGCCGTAGATGTCGCTGCCGGAATAGCATTCGTTCATCAGATGGAGGACTGGTTTGATGTATCGCTTGAACTCTTTCCTTTTCTTGAATTCGAAAACCTCGAAATCTCCCTTCCTCCGGGCCCTTTCGTAGATCTTCTTGAAGAACTCGGGAAACTCCTTGGGAACCTCCAGCCGATATACCACATAGTCGATGTCCTTGGAGTAGCCAAAGGATTCGATCATGGCCGGCATCCAGTCGAAGTTGTAGTAGCAGGTGATGGTGGAGGGGCTGTCGAAGCCCTCTATCATGAAGCCCTCCGGGTCCTGATCCGTAAAACCATAGGGCCCCACGATCCGATCCATGCCCTTGTCCCTGGCCCATTTCTCGACATGTCCTAGGAGGGCGCCGATCACATCCCGGTCCTCCCATGCCTCCAGGAACCCGAACCGGGCCGTATTTTCTTTGCGATATTCATTGTATCGGTGGTTTATGATCCCCATGATACGGCCGACAGCCCTGCCGTCCCGGAAGGCCAGCAGCAGGGTGGTATCGCAGTAGCTGAAGGCCTTGTTCTTTTTGGGATCAAAATAGTTGCGCTCATCCACATAAATGGGCGGCACCCAGGCCGAGTGGTTGGCATGGATCTCAGCCGGAAGATGGATGAATCGCCTGAGGGCCTTGCGTCCTCGAACCTCGCTTATAGTAACGCCCATCGTTTTCTCCAGACCGACATTAGCTTCGAATATATCCCCGTCCTATACTACAGATTTATTGGTAAAAACGCAAAATATTGCAGAACCCGGGAATCCTGTCTCCCACCCCCTCTCTTCAGGCACGTTTCAGTCAACTCATCGAGCAGCTCCACGGACCACCGCCGGTTGACAAGAAGGGCCCAGACCGAATACACTTATTTTTTCATTTTATAGGCCACAATCAATACGAACATGAAAAAAAAGACCTTTCCCCACGGTGTGCATCCGCCCGAGAGCAAGCACCTCTCCGAGTCCTTGCCCCTGGAGTCCCTCCCCGCTCCCGACAAAGTGATGATCCCCTTGCATCAACATTTCGGGGCGCCGGCCAAGGCCCTGGTCAAGAAGGGGGATGAGGTCCTTATGGGACAGAAGATCGGGGAAGGCCCGGTCCTGTTCTCTGCGAATGTCCATTCCAGCGTCTCGGGCAAGGTTTTATCGGTGGACGGATTTCCCCACCCCTTGGGTAAACCAGTGACGGCGGTCACGATCTCCAACGACGGAGAGGACCGGCCGGCGCCGGAGATCCGGGCCGAGCATGCACCCCTGGCCCTCTCCCCGGACGATATCCGCCGCAAGGTCAAAGAGGCCGGCATCGTCGGGCTGGGCGGCGCCGCCTTCCCGACCGCAGTCAAGCTGACCCCCCCCAAGGACAAGCCCATTGACACCGTGATCGTCAATGGGTGCGAGTGCGAGCCCCTGCTCACGGCCGACCATCGGGTCATGCTGGAGCATCCGGATGCCGTCATCAAAGGGGCCGAGCTCGTTCGTATCGCCACCGGGGCCAGGCGGATCATCGTGGGGATCGAGGACAACAAACCGGACGTTTACGAAGCGTTCAAGCAGACCTCCTATCCCTTCGATGTGGAGTTCGCGCTGCTGAAAACCAAATACCCCCAGGGTGCTGAGAAGAACCTGATCTCCGCCCTCCTCAAGCGAGCGGTCCCGCGTGGAGGGCTGCCCTTCGATGTGGGCGTGGTGGTGCAGAACGTGAGCACGGCCAAGGCCGTCTGGGAGGCCGTGGCGCTGGGCAAGCCCCTCTATGAGCGGGCCCTGACCGTCTCCGGTACGGGGATCTCAGAGCCCAAGAACCTGATGGCTCGGATCGGAACCCCATTTCAACACATAATCGATCACTGCGGTGGGACCAGGGAAGGAAGCAACCTGTTCGTGATGGGGGGCCCCATGATGGGCCTGGCCCAATGGACCACGGCGGTTCCTGTGATCAAAGGCACCTCCGGCATCCTGGTCTGGGCCGAAGCCGGGCCGGCACGCGAGTACAGCTGCATCGGGTGCGCGCGCTGCGTGAGCCACTGTCCCATGGGCCTGGTCCCCACAAGGCTCATGAAATACGTCAAGCACGACGCCCTGGCGGAGGCCGAGCCGATCGGGATCCTGGACTGTGTGGAATGCGGCAGCTGTCAATTTTCCTGCCCTGCACACATCCCCCTGGTCCACTGGATCCGCCTGGGGAAGAACAAACTCATCAGTGAAAAACGGAAAAAGAGCGCATAGTCATGACAGACTCAGGATTCTTGCTGCGATCTTCACCCCACCTGAAGGGCCGGGATTCGGTTCCCAAGATCATGTATGCCGTAGTGATCAGCCTGCTCCCTGCGGTGGCGGCCTCCTTCTACTACTTCCGGTTTCGCGCGCTGGCCGTCTACCTGGCCTGCCTCGTCGGCTGCCTGGCCACTGAGGCCGTGTTCCTCCGGGTCCGGAAAAAACCTTTCCACTCCCTCTGGGACGGATCGGCCGTGATCACGGCACTGCTTCTGGCCATGACGCTGCCCCCCGACCTCTCGCTCGAGCTGGTCGTGATCGGAGCGGTGATGGCCATCGCCTTGGGGAAACAGGTATTTGGCGGACTGGGCCACAACATTTTCAACCCAGCACTGGTGGGACGAGCCTTTCTGCAGGTCGCCTTTCCCGTGGCGATGACCACGTGGTCCCCACCGGCCACCCTCATGGTCGACTCCGCCACCTTTGCCACGCCGCTCGGGAGCCTCAAGTTTCAGAACGCCCTGGCCGAAGGCACCATGGCCCCGATCCAAGACCTCTTCTGGGGGAACACCGGCGGCTGCCTGGGAGAGACCTCGGCGCTGGCGCTTCTGGTCGGTGCGGCCTTCCTGCTCTTTCGCAGAGCCATGGACTGGAGGATCCCGGCAGGGATCATCCTGGCCCTGGGGGCCTTCACAGGAGCCTTTTCGCTGATGGCTCCCGAGAAATATGCCTCGCCCCTGTTTCACTTCCTGGCCGGCGGTTTCATCCTGGGTGCGTTCTTCATGGCCACGGACATGGTAACCTCGCCCATCACGCCCCTCGGAGCCTGGATCTATGCTCTGGGCATCGGCTTCATGATCGGGATCATACGGCTTTTCGGGGGATTCCCCGAAGGTGTCATGTTCTCCATCCTGTTCATGAACACCTTTGTCCCCCTCATCAACCGCTACACGCGGCCCCACATCCTGGGTGAAAGGAGGGCATCATGAGCCTCTCTGTCCGCATGGTCGTAGTCCTCACCGCTGTGGGCCTGATCTCCGGAGGCCTGTTGTCCGTGGTCAACCTGCTGACCGCCGAACGGATCGAGCTGAACCGTCAGAGAGAGATCGAGGAGGCCATCACGCGGGTCGTACCGGGAACCCTGTCCAGTGCCAAGCTCTACGAAGAGGACAAGTTCACGGTCTATGCCGGCAGGGGCGCGGACAACCTGGATCTGGGTTACGCGATCTATGCCTCCGGCACGGGTTTTCAGGATGTCATCGTCCTGATGTTCGGGACCGATCCCGCCATCGAAAAAATATACTCCCTGGCCATCCTGGAGCAGAAAGAGACACCCGGGTTGGGGGCCAAGATCACGGACCCGGAGGCCTACCTCAGGTTCTGGCAGGACAAGGATATCCGACAGCCCCTGACCCTGCGAAAGCCGGCGGTGGGCTCCCCGGAAGAGCTGGGAACCTCGGAGGTCAATGCGATCACCGGAGCCACCATCTCGGCTGACAAGGTCCTGGGGATCGTAAACCTATCGCTCGATCGGCTGCGGCGGATCAAGCAGGAAGGCAAGCTCGGGAGCGGAGGCGGCCATGCCAAATAAAAGCCTACGCGCAGAATACCTCAAGGGCCTCTGGGATGAAAATCCTGTCTTCCGCCAGCTCCTGGGCATGTGCCCGGTCCTGGCAGTGACCAACGCCGTCATCAACGGCATCGCCATGGGGCTGGCAGCCAGCTTTGTGTTGATCCTGAGTTCGGTGGTCGTGTCGTCCATCAAGAAACTCATCCCCAGCCAGGTCCGGATCGCCAGCTACATCGTCGTGATCGCCACCTTCGTGACCGTGGCCGACCGGGTCATGGCCGCGTTCTTCCCCGCGATCTCCAAGACGCTGGGACCCTATATCCCGCTCATCGTGGTCAACTGCATCATCCTGGGCAGGCAGGAGGCCTTTTCCTCCCGCAATTCCGTGGGGCGCTCACTCATCGACGCCCTGGGGATGAGCACGGGATTCGTGCTGGCCCTGCTGGTCCTGAGCAGCATCCGCGAGGTCCTGGGTGCGGGCACCTTCCTTGGCTACCAGGTGCTGGGCACCTGGTTCAAGCCCTGGATCATCATGATCCTTCCCGCAGGAGCATTCATCACGCTGGGGGTCCTGCTGGGGATTGCCCTGCTGATCGAACAGAAGACCCAGGCGAGGAGGGCAGCATGAACCTGCTCATGATGTTTGTCGCCGCCATCTTTGTCCAGAACTACGTGCTCTACTATTTTCTGGGCATCTGCCCTTTCCTGGGCGTCAGTAAGAAGATCGACTCCGCGGTGTCCATGGGCATGGCCGTGACCTTCGTGATGACCCTCACGGCCGTTGTCTCCTGGCTGATCAATCACTTGATCCTCATCCCCTACAAGCTCGAATACCTCCAGATCGTATCGTTTATCCTCGTCATCGCCTCCTTGGTACAGCTCGTGGAGATGTTCATCCGCAAGATCAGCCCGCCTCTCTATCAGGCGCTGGGCATCTACCTTCCCCTTATCACCACGAACTGCGCCATCATGGGCCTGGCCCTGCTGGCCGCGCTCAAGAATTTCTCCTTCCTGGAGACCGTGATCTACGGAATCGGCTCGGGGCTGGGCTTCACCCTCGCCATCGTCCTGATGGCCGGGATCCGTGAGCAGCTGGACCTGGCGGATGTCCCGGAGCCCCTCAAGGGGGCTGGGATCGCGTTGATCGTGGCGGGGATCATGGCTCTGGCTTTTACTGGATTTTCAGGGATGATAAGCTGATGGACATCCTGCTGCCGATACTAACCATGGCTGCCCTCGGGCTCCTTTTTTCCCTCGGGTTGGCCTTTGCCTACCAGAAGCTCAAGGTCGAAGAGGATCCCAAGGTCGTCGCGGTGTCGGAGAGCCTGCCCCAGGCCAACTGCGGAGCATGCGGCTTTTCCGGCTGCCGCGCCTTTGCCGAGGCCGTGGTCGAGGGAGGCGCTCCTGCCAACGGCTGCCCTGTCGGGGGGGGCGAGACCGCCCGGCAGATCGCGGAGATCCTGGGTGTTGAGGCCGGCGAGATGATCAAAAAGGTCGCCCGGCTGCACTGCCGGGGCGACCGCGCCGCCGCCAAGGACCGTGGTGACTATCTGGGCCTGACGACCTGTTACGCCGCGAATCTGGTGGGCGGCAACAAGCAGTGCAGCTATGGATGCATGGGCTACGGCGACTGCGTCCGCGCCTGTCAGTTCGGCGCCATGTACATGGATGAGGACGGGCTTCCCAAGGTTATCGAGGAGAACTGCACCGCCTGCGGAAAATGTGTGGACGCCTGTCCCCGCAATCTGTTCGAGCTCCACTCCCTGGACCAGAACATCCTCGTGTTCTGCCGGTCCCTGGACCGCGGCCCGGCCGCGAAAAAGGCTTGCAAGAACGCCTGCATCGGCTGCGGGATCTGTGCCCGAGCCTGCCCGGATGCGATCGAGATAAAGGACAACCTGGCCGTGATCCTGGACTACAAGAAGATCGAACCCGATCAGATCCCGGCCATTGAAAAATGCCCGACCGACTCCATCGGCCGGCTGCACCGGGACGAGGACGATGTCACCGAGGGCACCGCTGAAGACTCCGCGCAGGAGGCCGTACATGAGGGATAGGGGGACTGTCGTCCTGGCCCAGGGGCCGCTTGCCCAGGTCAGGGTGGAATGCGCCCAAGTCTGCGAGGATTGCAGCGCCTCGCGCCTCTGTAAGGGCTCCTCCCGGGAGGAGGGGATCCTCTCTGTAAGGAACAAACTGAACGCCCACCCCGGAGACGAGGTCGTGATCGATGTCCCGGAGGGCCGCTACAACCGTGTCCTGATCGTGATGTTCTCGGGCCTGCTGGCCGCATCACTGCTCGGCACCCTGGGAGGCTATGGCCTCTCCGGCCCCCTGTCCCTGGATGCAGCGCTTTCCGGCCCGATCGGCTTTTTCGCGGGCCTGGCCCTGGCCGTCCCAGGCCTGATCCTGTACCTCCGGAAACACAACGAACACCATCTCTACCCCTCCATCATAGATATAATCCAGAAAGGAGAACGCCATGGATAGACGGAGTTTCCTTCATACATTCTTGACAGTACCGGCACTGACGCCGCTGTGGCTGGCCGCCAAACAGACCCGTCACAGCGGAGAGCTCTACCTGATCTCAGACAAGCCCTCAGAATATCTACCCAGACTCCTGGCCGAGTCCAAGGGTTTCCAGTCCGCCAAGGGCACCTCCTTCGCTTTCTTCTCGCCCCATCCGAATGCACATCAACTGCAAGCACAGCTGGTGAAACAGGGGTGGACGCCGACGGCCGATCCAAGCCAAGCTCATCTGACGCTCTCCTGCAATCCCCTCCACTCGCCGTCTCGACCCTCCTTCACCTTTGTCCGAGACGGCCGCATCTGGGATATCCGCTCCCGCAAGCTCCAGGCCCTATGGGATGACATGGGGCAGCGGTCTGGATCCGCTGCACTGCTGACCATCGCCGGATTCCGTCTTCGGCCCACCGATGCCCTCCCCGGCAGGTTCGCCGCCATCTATCAGGATGGGACTCTCAAGGAGCGGGTACCGCTCGATCGAGCAAGACGCATGCGGATCCCAGCCAGAGACGGCTCCCTTGTCATCCAGGTGGACCAGGGGAGTGCCCGGGTGATCGAATCTCCCTGTCGACATCAGATCTGCCTCTGCACGCCGCCCATCCTCACCCCGGGAGAGCGAATCATCTGTGCGCCCAATCACCTCTTCCTGGAGATCCAGGGGCCCCGAGGCCTTGACACGGTGATCGGCTGAGCGCATCGACCTTCCGGACTTCCCTGCGCGGCCGCTCGCTTAGGCGGGAGCCCCCATGGAGGGCGCCGCGATCCATTTTCAAAAATACTCTCATCTAATGTCCCAGGTCACGGACTCGAGTGTGCTTCTGCCTTGATTTGAGCGGCCGGGACCCTTAGAATGGACTCCAGGAATAGAGGAGGAGGTGGACAGCATGGAATCCCGATTATTCGCCGGGCTGGACGTTTCCACCCAGAGCTGCAAACTTGTGGTCCTGGACTGGCAGGAGAGGGCCGTGGTCCACGCCGACACCGTAAATTACGACCGGGACCTTCCTGAGTATGAGACCCGCAACGGGATCGCTCCGGGACTGACCGAAGGGGCCTCCGAATCCGATCCCCTCATGTGGCTGGCAGCCGTAGACCTGGCCTTCGAACGCCTGCGCGCTTCGTCCATTCGACAGGAAGACATCCTCAGCATCTCCGTATCCGGCCAGCAGCACGGCCTTGTAGCATTGGACAAGCAGGGCCGGCCGGCAAGGCCCCTCTCGAAGCTGTGGAACGATTTCAGCACGGAAGAGGAATGCCGTCTCCTCACGGAGGCTGTGGGCGGAGACGAGGCCATGATCCGGGAGATCGGCAACACTCAGCGCACCGGCTACACCGCCCCCAAGATATTCCACATGGTGCGGCATGAGCCCGATAATTTCCGGGCCGCGGCGACACTGTTCCTGGTCCACAACTACATCAACTGGTATTTGACGGGCGGGGTTGCGGTCATGGAGCCGGGAGACACCTCGGGTACCGCTCTCTGGAATCCCGCCACAGGCCTCTGGTCCACAAGGGTCATCGAAGCCATCGACCCTCAGCTCCCCGAGAAACTCCCCCCCGTCATGCCCTCCGACCGCAGCATCGGCACCGTGGCCCGGGACGTGGCCGAACGCTTCGGCCTCGACCCGGGGTGCTCGGTCGACGCCGGGAGCGGAGACAACATGTACGGTGCTGTGGGTACCGGGAACGTCCACCCGGGGATCGCGACCGTCAGCCTCGGCAGCTCGGGCACAGCCTACACCCTTATGGAAGAGCCCTTCATCGATCCCCTGGGAGAGATCGCCGCCTTCCGAGACAGCACCGGCCGCCACCTTCCCCTGTTGTGTGTCTCCAACCTAGCCAATGGGTACAATGCACTTCTGGAGCAGTGGGGCCTCGATCACGAGGGCTTCGACCGCGTCATCGAAAAGACACCGCCCGGTAATTCCGGACGCCTGCTCCTGCCCTGGTATGCCGGCGAGCGCACTCCCGACCTGCCGCAGGCGGCTCCCCTCTACTTCGGCTTTTCCCTGTCTGATTTCCGTCCCGAGGTCCTGGCCCGGGCCGTGTTGGAGGGCCACGTCCTCAACCTCTACGAAGGCTTCCGCCGGCTGCCCGTGACGCCCGACGAGATCCGACTGACAGGAGGCCTGGCAAGGTCCGACTCCTGGCGCCAGGCCATCGCCGACATCTTCGACACCGACACAGTACCTGTGGAGGGCGAGGGGGCCGCACTGGGGGCGGCTCTGCATGCCGCCTGGGTATGGCTGAAGGAAAAGGGAGAGGCGCTCCCCCTTGAAGAGGTCACGGCCCCGTTTGTGATACAAACCGAGGCGAGCCGGCGGCGGCCCCGAGAAAGCGCCCGTGAGGCCTATGCGCTGCAGAAAAGGCTCTTCCATGCCCTAGCACAGCGGGCCCAGGGAAAGCCCGGCGAGGATCCCTTCTCGCTGCGGGAGCGGCTCGGCCGCCTGGTCTGAGCCCCGCCCCCCTATTTCGTCAGATCCTTGATGAAGATATTCCGGAAATAGACCGGAGACCGGCTGTCATGGTTCTGCAGGCCCAGGTAGCCCTCCCTGGCAAAATCCTTGACCTTCCCCCTGGGCTCCGCTTCCCAGTCCAGGACTCGTGTCCCGTTCAGGTCCACCTGGATCCGGCCTCCCTGGAACGTCATCCTGAAGTGATTCCACTCGCCCACCGGCTTCGAAGCGGAGGCCGAGGGCGCTTCGGCATCATAGGCCGCACCGGTGTGGTGGACCCCCTTGCTGGCATCGTCGATCTGGATCTCGAAGGAATGGTAGATGTAGTCGTTGTTGACCGGGATCTCGGGAACACGGAGGAACACTCCAGAATTCGTGTTCTTCTGCGCGCATTTGAATTCAAGGTCCAGCACAAAGTCGCTGAATGTGCGGGCGCTGTACCAGAAGAGGCCCATGCCCCCCTGGGATTTCATCTCTCCCGTCTGTTCATCCAGGGTGAAATAACCCGGCCCGTAGTGGTTCCAGCCGTGCTTGTGGAACCTTCCGTTCCGCTGTCCCAGGATCTGTTCGTAACCCTTGTAATACGTGATGCTGTCGATATAGTCCAGTCCCTCCATGATCGGGGGCGCGGGATTCTCGACGTCCGCGGGATTCTCGTGTTCCACGGCCAGCGGCCCATAGTAGTTCTGCCGCGTCAGCTCGGCGAGAATCTTGCGCACATTGGCCTTGCCCTGCCCGAAGGGAACGTCCAGGGCCTTGCGGACCCCGAACTGATCCAGGTCTTTGAGGTGGACATTGGTGATGCGTCCCTCCAGGAGCCGGAGGGCCTCCACGGGATCCACTCCGGTCCGGAGCCAGTGGCCCGTGTCCGCACACGCCCCGATGCGGGGGTCCAGCCCCTGCACATGTTCCAGTACCGTGAGGGGGCGGGCGTACTTGGTGGGCGGTGGGTGGTTGTGGATGGCGATCCTGATATTGTAGCGGCGGACCATCTTCTCCAGGAGGGTGAAGTCGTCGTATTTGGGTTCGGTGTTGATCGTGCGGATGCGCATGTCCCGGGCGAAAGTGAAGACCTGGCCCATGCTCTCTTCCGTGTTGTCGAATCCCACCACCCCGTAACTGATCAGGGTGATCCCAGCCTCCTGAAGACGCTCCTTTACCAGGTCGCGGGTTGCTTGGTCCATCGTGTGACCAAAACTCTTACCCGGCATGTCCTGACTGAGGGGCTGTCCCGGGTAGGCTTCCAGATACTGGATGCCCATCTCCTTGACCCTGTCCAGGGTCTCGAAAAAAGTGAACTTCCGGAACGTCCAGCACTGCATGGCGACGGGAAACTCCCGGATCCGGACCTCATCATATGGGCCTCGTTCGATCTCTGTTCCCTGGGGGGGCACGCTGCCTGCCTCCGGCGTGAATCCGGCGGACAAAAGCAGCAGGGCGAAGAGCCCGATGCCCAGTATCGATAGGATTGCTGTTCTTTTCACTGTCCCTCCTCTCTTCCTAAATCTTGCGGTTCTAAGCGGACGACCCGGGGAACCGGGCCCTTCATCGTGTCTTGGGGTTCCACTCCCCCCTGGCTACAGCCGGGATGAACGTGTCCAGCCCGGGCGGTGGGAAAGGAATGGTCCGCTCCTGTTCCGCGCTCATGTAGGCGGTCATCAGCAGTTCGGTGACATTGACCCCGTCGCTGAAATTCTCCTCCGGCCTCTTGCCATCGAGAAAGGCCCGGACCATGTGGCGGTTCTCGCTGGTATAGCCGTATTCGGTCTCTTCGTCGCTGACCACGGGCATCAGGCCGATTTCGGCATTCTGTTTCTCGACCAGGTCTTCTCCCTGGCTGCCCGTGACCGCACGGCTGAAGAACACCTTGAGGCCCGTGTCCAGAGTGTTGATCTGCAGGGCATATTCCGGCCCCAGGAGTTCCATGCTGAGGCGCAGCCCCGCCCCCACATAGCACCACGAGGTGGTGGTCTCGACGATCAGTTTCTCCCCGGACTCTCCTTTGTATTCGATCAGCGACCGGGCAAAATCTTCGGCCGGCCGCTCGAGATAGTCGGTTTTTCCGTTGCTGTTATCAGCCAGGATCTTGGCATAATGGGGGATCTGCCACTTCAGGCAGTCGGTGTGGGCCGTCACCTTGACCGGTGTTATCGAGTCCCGGTCCGCCCCGGGGGGGGTCAGCATGTAGCGGGCCTCTTCCACTGAATGGCACATCATGTCGTTCAGGACGCCTCCGCCCTGGAGCTCACCCTCCCAGAACCAGGGCATGTGTGGGCCGCTGTGTTCCTCGGCGGCGCGCGCCAGGTAGGGGCGGCCGGTGGTGGCTGCTCCGCGCGCCCAGAGGATCTCCTTCCCCCGGACCACGGCGGGCGAGAAGACCTGGTTTTCGAGGTAGCCGTCCAGCAGGTTCGCCCTCCGGGCCAGCTCCAGCATCCGGCGCGCCTCGGCGGCATTCCGGCCGAGGGGCTTCTCGCAGGTCACGCCCACCAGCTTGCCCCGTCCGGATTCCACGGCCTGCACGATCTCTTCCATGACCTCGAGGCGGGTGAAGTTGGGCGACAGGATCCAGATCGCATCGATGCTGGGATCCGCGACCATGTCTGCGATGGAGGCGAACGGCCTTGCCTCGCCAAGCCGCAGCTTCTTCGCCAGGGCGGCCGCCTCCTCCGCCTTCTGGGGATGCTTGTCTACAATGCCGAGGATGTCGGCATCGCGGATCCCCACCCAGGATCTTATGTGGAAGTTGGCGATGAAGCCCGCCCCGACGAATCCGACTCCCAGTCTCTTTCTCTCCATGTTTCTCTCTCCTTATGTATCTGATCAAAGGGCGCGGCGCGGGACCGTTCCCGCCGAACGGCCAAAACGGGAGAATCCCGTCCGGTCGCTCAGCTTTCGGACGCCTGCTCCTGAGGCTTGTCGGCCCTGGGATCCCTGAAGAACAGCAGGAATGCCAGGGCACACAGGACCGTCAGCACAACCGGGACCAGAAATACCCCGGTCCAGTTGGTAATCCCCTCAACGGTGAAGTGATCCTTGACCCAGCCCGCAAAGAGGCTGCCGATGAAATTGCCGAAGCCGTATGTGACCAGGGTGATCAGGCTCTGCGCCGAGTGCCGGATGTCTCGCGGGGCGACGAGGTCCATGTAGATGAAGGCCGCCACAAAAAAGAAGACGAAACAGAAACCGTGCAGGGCGAGGGAGGCGATCACCAGCCAGGACGGGCTGCCGATGGCAAAGATGATGTAGCGTGCCGGCCAGGCCAGGACCCCCAGCACCAGGATCTTGCGGATCCCGATGCGGGAGATCAAGTAGGGCAGGAGAAGCGCCATCACAAAGATCTCGGCCACCTGGGCGATCACCATGGCCAGGGGGATCCCAGCAGAGGACAGCCCGATCTTGTCGGATCCCAGGAATGGCGCCGTAAGCACATAATAGAACATGAGTTCCGTGGCCACCACAAAGGAAATGATCATGAAGACCAGCACATTCTTATCCTTCATCATCTTCAGGGCCTCCAGGAAGGCCCAGGGCTTGGCCCCCTCCTTTTGGGGAGGAGTGTGCGGCAGGGTAAAAGCCTGGAGCCCCATGATCAGAGAAAAGATCCCTGCCAGTAACAGGGTGTCGCCCTGGACGAGCAGGGCCGGGCTGGAATCTCCCAGGTAACGCCAGCCCGACAAGGACAGCCCGGCGACGATCCAGCCGATGGTCCCCCAGACCCGGATCTGGCCGAACTCCTTTTCAGACTTGCTGAGATTGATGAAAGCCACCGAATTTGTGAGCGCAAGGGTGGGGGCATAGAGCATGCAGTAGATGAGCATCGTCCACATCATCGTGTTGTAGTCGGTGATGCGTGAGATGTAGATCAGGAGGGCTCCCCCCATCAGCTGCAGGATGGCGATGACTTTTTCAGAGGAAAAATACCGGTCCGCGATCTGCCCCCCGATGAAGGGTGCGACGATGGTCGCTAAGGGCAGCAGGGCGTAGATAACTCCCACCTGGGTACCGCTGAAGCCCAGGCCGCTGGTCAGGTACTCAGACAGCACCGGGGCCCATGCCCCCCAGATGGCATACTGCAGGAACATCATGGCTCCCAGGCGATATTTTACTCCCATTCGGATCCCTCCCTTCTCATCTCCGGTCTTCCCCCTAGCCTCCGCTGCGGTGCCCGGCCTCCCTCACACAGGAGGGCGGCCGTGCCCTGGAATCCAGGGAAAACCGGATGTTCGCGAGTGCTCGTCGGCAAAGTAGATTCACCATATAAAAAAACGCCCGGGATTGTCAATCCTGATTCGGAAATACGAGACGCAAAGAGGGCTGCGTTGTTCGAGTAAGTGACGAGCAGGATTGGTCGGAAGAGAAGAATCATCTTCCCCAAAACCATTCAAGGCGGGTGGTTGGGGTGGAGGGATGGCGGGAGGTTGGCAGAGAAAAGTGATTTTATCCCCCATCCATTCAAGGCGGGTGGTTGGGGTGGAGAGACGGCTTGATAAACCCGAGGCCCTGTGCTAAAACCAAATCACGACCCCCATGAAACGCGCCTTCTGTCTCGGACTCGCCCTGCTGGCCGCCGGGGCCTCCGGCTGCCGGAACCTGAACTCCTGGCAGAAAACCACCTTCCTGTACTTCGACACCGTGTGCGAGGTCCAACTCTACTGCAGCGCCCCGACCTATGCCAAAGCCCGTGGGGCCCTCGAGCAGATCTTCGAGGACACGACACGGCTGTTTTCTCCCGGCAGCCGCGAGTTCTCCGCCCCCCTTACCTTGGATCTGTTCGCTCAGGCCCGTGAGGTCTCTCTTCGCTCACGGGGATGTTTCGACCTCTCGGTGGGGGCCTTATCCGAGCTCTGGGGATTTCATGCGGGGGAATACCGGGTTCCCGCTGACGAAGAGATCCATGCCGCGCTCCTGAAAGTCGGCATGGAGAAGATCCGGGCCCTGCCTGATCGGCTGGAGATTCCCGAGGGCATGGGAATGGACTGGGGGGCTATCGCCAAGGGGGCCGGAGTGGATCGGGCCGCTCGGGCCCTGATCGAGTTGGGCGTGGCACGGGGATTCATCAACGCCGGGGGGGATCTCTTCTGTTGGGGCACCAACCCTCAAGGCCGCCCCTGGCAGATCGGAGTCAAACATCCGCGGGGAGAGGGGTATTTGGGGGTGCTCTCCCTGTCCGGCCTAGGGGCAGCGACGACCGGAGACTACCAGCGGTTCTTCCTACAGGACGGGATCCGATACCATCATGTGTTCGATCCTCGGACGGGTCGACCCGCGCGGGGCAAGCAGAGCGTCACCGTGGTGGGCCCGGAAACGGGACTGTGTGATGCTCTCTCGACGGCCCTGTTTGTCTCGGAATCTCCCGCAGAGATCCTGGAATATTTTCCTGACTATGGGGCCTTCCTGGTGGATTCGGCAGGGAAGCTCTCCTCTCTCGGGAAGCCCTTCCCGCTCAGGCCTTGGCCACAGACCGGGCCCTGAAACACTTCCGCAGCTGTCCCAGGTTGATGCATACCTGACGGACCAACACGAGGGAGGGAACTACCGTGGCCACCGACAGGAGGCCCAGCCGGGCCCGACGCCGGCGGCGAAGCAGGAACCGGTACGGCCTCGAAAGGCAGCAGAGTGCGCTCAGATATAGCAGCCACCCCAAGAGCAACGGCCCCCCGGCCAGGCCTGGGTACCGGAGCGCGATAGCGGCCGCTGCCGAGAGCCCCAGGGCCGGCCACAGGATAAATCCGGGCTCGAACAGGAGGCGCAGCAATCCCGGACGCCTCAGGTTATATTTCGTTCGACCGACCCCCATGTTCCACCGCATGAAGGACCCCAGCGACGACTTGGGCCTGTGGAACACGGAGAGCTCAGGAATATAATCCAGAAGAAAGCCTTTGCGCTTTAGCCTGCGGGAGATGTCCACGTCTTCCCCCCCATCCTCGAATCCCGGGGCGTATTGCCCCACCACCTCGAGGGCTGCCCTGCGAAAGGCGCTGTTGCAGCCGGCAATGAATTCGATCCCCCCTGGCCCCCGCCGGACATTAGCATCGAATCCGATCGATCCTCCGGCCGGATGCCCGACGGCCGCCGCGCATCGTTCAAAATAGCCGGATCCGGGGGGAACCAGGGCGTTGCCGCCGATCCCGCTGATTTTCGGGTCTTTAAAGGCCCGGTCTATCACCCGGAGCCATTCGGGGGGGACGAGGCAGTCGGCATCGGTGAAGGCCAAGATCTCGGACCGAGTCGCATTCAGCCCGGCATTCCGCTGCCGGCTGAAGCCCTTTTTCGAACGCACATAGCGGACCATGGGATAGGCCCCCACGATCTCGGGCGTGGCATCCTGCGACGCATCCACCACCGTGATGGTGTGCCTGTTCCCGGGGTAATCCAGGCGGAGCAGGGTGTCGAGGCAGGCTGCGATGTTCTTCTCTTCGTTCAGTGTGATCACGATGACGGAGATCTGGGCGGCTTCGTGATCGACGTGTGGAGCACCGGCGGGCTCAGGGTTTGGCGGCATCGGTCAGGTATTCCCACTCCAGGACACATCCGTCGATGAGCTTGTGGTCATAGACACAATCCCGGCAGAATTCACAGGCATCCCGGTTTTTCTGGAAGTTTCGACGGAACTCTTCCGCCTGAGGGCTGAACCAGAGCTCATCGAAGCCGCTTTGGTTAATGTTCCCAAAAGGGTGCGTGTATGTCAGATCGAACTCACACGAGACCACGGTCCCATCGGCGAAGAGCGTGGGCTTGGTCCATGGGAAGCGGCATTTGTATTTTTTCTGCTGTTTGTCCGTCGTGAAATCTGGGTGGTAGCGGTACCAGCGGTATTTGGTTTCCTGGGGGACGACGCGACGGTCGATCTCGGGATCGGTGCATCCCGACTGTCGTGTTGAAAAGGCCTTGATGCTGACCATGTCCACCCCCAGGTCTTTTGCCAGCTGCCAGAACGGCTCCACCTCGGCCTCGTTTTCGCGGGAAACAACCATGCGCAGGTTGACGATGGGGCGCTGAGATCCGGCCCGATGCTTTTCCTCCATCAAGAGCCGGATGTTGTCTATGACCCAGTGGAAGTCGCCTCCGATCCGCTGACTGGCATGAGTCTCGGCAGAGGTCCCATCCAGGGCGACGATCAGGGCGTCCAATCCGGAGGAGACCAGGCGGCGAGCGTCTTCCCGTGTGAGCCTGTTCAGATTGGAGCTGGTCACGGACAGGATGTTCTTCTGCTTGGCATAGGCGATCATGCGATATAAATCAGGATTGAGGAGGGGCTCTCCCCAGGACCAGAGGATGATATAGAGAAGATAGTCGCCGGTCTCATCGATGAACTTTTTGAACGTTTCAAAAGCCAACAGCTGCTTTCCCTGCGTCTCCGGGGCTGAAGAGGGGCATTGGTCGCACCTCAGGTCGCATACCCCGGAAGGAGCGATGTGGGCCATGTAGGGATAGCCCAGCGTATGCGCGATCGGAAGAAGTCGGTTCAGCCCGACCTTGGCTAGATTAAAAAGCTTGCGCCTGGAAATGTTGCGGGCCTGCATGGGGATGCGGTCGAAATAGAAGTTCAGTCTCCGCCGAAAGAGGAGTGACCCGCTGTTCCGGATGAGAAATTTTGCATCCATTCAGCTGTCCCCTTCGCGGATCTCTCCCAGGATCCCCTTCAGGTAGTCACAGAGGCGAGCCGTCCCATGACTGCCGCCGATCCCCGCCAGGCCATCGACGTGTGCGGCATAACCCTGAACGATCCGCCATAGCTGTTCACCGTCGTAGGCCACGAGGGCCTTCTTATTCTCCCCCATGATCCGGGCGAATTCGATCTGATGATCATCCACATGCTCTCCCAGCGAGGAGCGGCGGGGAAAAAGGATCGGGATCTTGCCCAGGCTCAGGCACTGCAGCAGGGACCCGACTCCGGCATGGGCGATGACGATCTCTGCTGACTTGAGCGCCGATCGCATCTCTGGGTAAGATAGGAAAGGAACCGAAGGACATCGGCGGAGAGAATAAGAGGAGTGGCCCTTCTGGACCAAGGTGGCCTCCGGGATAGCGCAGCGGGCGATGCCATCGTCGATGGCCTTGAGCAAGCGGTCGAACGGGTGCTGTTCGAAGCCCAGCGTAACGAAGATCTTCATAAGAACTGCCCCTCGAATTTCGCCTTGGGATGCTTCTCGGCCAGCTCGGGCCACTGCACGATGAACTCATCGGAGAATGGATAGACCATGCGCCCGGTGAGGGACAGCTCATTGATCCGCGCCAGGGATTCGATATATATCGTCCTGATCCCCTTCAAGCGGGCGAGGAGGAAAAACGGGACGCACACTCCAGCCCCGGTCGAGACGACGACTTGAGGCTTTTCCCTATTCAGCACCTTCCTGGCTAGGAAAAGGTTCCTGACCAGGTTCTTGAGGTTTCGGTTGGTGGGAAAATAGGCGGAATAGACCCTCTGGTCCCTCAGCACGTACCGCGTGTCCTGGCGAAGAAAGGTGACCCAGAAATGCTCGTGGGCGCCCCACGCTTTGCGCAGGCAGTACAGCTCGTAGAAATGCCCGCCCGAAGAGCAGACCAGACAGACCTTCATGTCCCGGTCTCCTGCTCCTGATGTCCCTTCTCATTAAACCAGAAAGACAGATCTCTTCCCAGGAGGCGCTCCAGCTCCATGACGTCTTCTCGGTATCCCTCAAGTATCCTCTGCCGCAGGCCCCGGTCGAGCGGCACATGTTTGAGCGAGGCGGACTTGATCCGGTATTTTAGCTGGGCGCGGAAGCGGCGGGGAAGGAAAACCTTGGCGGCCGACCTTAATGGATTTGGCCGGTATACGAGGCTCAGCGCCATCTTCCCTATTTCCCCTTTGGGCAGGCCTGAAACGTTGTCCTTGCGGCGGTCAATGCGCCCATCTCCATGGGGCACACCGATAAAATTGAAGACATCCAAGATATTCTCCTCAACTCGGGGAAAAAACTCTTCGAATATGAGCACGAAGACCCTGTCGAACCGGTCCAGATAGGCGCCGACTCCAGGGCTGTATTCGCTTAATCCGAGATAGTCATAGGAGGGGGCAAGGTTCTCCTCTCTGCGGGACGCGATGACATCCGGCTGGATGGCGGATTCGAAGTCCATGCTTTCCCGACGCTCACTTCTTTTCTGGAGATATTGGGACCAGGCACGGTCAGCGGGGTTGCGCAGGGCGATGATGATGCTGACGTCACTCAGGCGATCGCCGTAAAGAGAGGTCATGTTGGCCAAGACGTGCTTGTGGTCCGATAGATACCAAGTGGACGCCTCTCCTCGGGCCTGGTTCTCTAGCGCCGGATGAAATAGGGCCAGATATTCCTCAAAATCCCGGATTACCCATTTCATCGGCATGCGGGGAGGGAGGATATCCACGATCGGCTCCCTCTTCCAGCTGGAGAAGAACATGGGTTCTTTTTCCGCCGGCATGAAGATCGAGGGATGGTTCGAGAGATAGGAATAGAGGGTGGAGGTTCCGCAGCGTGGCGCCCCCACGATAAAAAAATCCGGCAGAGAAACAGGCGTTCCGTTGTATGTGATCAGCATGTGCCAGCTACTCGATTGTCTCTTTCTCAGAAGACCAGAATAAACTAAACCAATCCCAATAAAAACACAAGCTCAATACAGGGCCGCTCGGCGCCAGGAACGATCTGTGTACAAATCACAGCCCTCTAGCTAAATAGATGAGCGGGAATCATAAGGGAGGGCGAGATGCGATTCACCGCTTCAAGCGGATCGGGTGGGAGGGATTCATAAGGGGGAGGTTGGATGGCCAGGGACAAGGCCTAGATCTTCATAGGCATGAGAACATATTTATAGTCGATGTCATCATCCTCGTCCGTACGCATAAGGATGGCGCTGTTCTCGTCCTTCAGTTCGATCCGGACCTTTTCCGTTTTCACCGTGGAAAGAAAATCCAGGAGGTACTGAGCATTGAATCCAATGTCGAATTCCTCACCATCGTATTCAATCCCCACTTCATCCCGGGCTTCTCCCAGCTCCGGATTGGATGAGAATAGAACGATCCGGTCCTTCTGGATGTTGAACTTGATCCCCTTTGATCTTTCGGTGGAAAGAAGGGAGACCCGGCGGATGGCATCGGCGATCTCTTCCCTGTCGAGGATGACGACATGGGGATTGTCTTCGGGTATGACCGCTTCGTAATTGGGGAATTTGCCCTCAATAACACGGGAGATCAGGGTTCTGGCCTGAACCCGGAAAAAGAGGTTGTTTTCGTCCATATCGAACAAGAGGTCCGAATCATCGAATTTCCTCAACTCATTCAATGTCTTCTTGGACACGATCCCTCTTATCTCCTCGCCCACCTGCAGCGCTTCCCATGGGAAAGACGTATACGCCAGGCGATGGCCGTCCGTGCTGATCAGCTCGATGCTGCCGTTCTTCAGAATCATGAGGGCGCCATTCAGATAGTACCTCTGCTCCTGGGTGATCGCGCAGTAGACCCTGTCGATCATATCCTTGCATTTCTCGAGTGGGAGGACGATATTCTTTTCGAACTTTGGCTCGGGGACCTGGGGATAGTCTTCTTTGGGAAGACAAAGGACCTTGAACTGGCTCGCACCGGACGTGATCTCCATCATGTGGTTTTCGTTCTGTTCAAAACGCACGTCCGTGGCACCGGAAAGAGATTTTACGATCTCGAACATCTTCTTACCGGACACCGTGATTCCCCCGGTCTCCTCGATATCTGCAGAGAAGTGGGTCTTGAGTCCCACTTCGAGATCGGTTCCCGTCAGCTCTAAATGATTATCTTCGGCCACGATCAATATGTTCGCAAGGATCGGCATGGTGTTCCTTTTTTCCACGATCCCCTGCAGGAGTTGAAGCTCGCTCAGAATTTCGTCTTTTGCGATCGAGAATTTCATTTTTCCACCTTTCCTCAGCCTTCTTTTCTTTCTTTTATATAATACGTTAGGTTATGTAATAAGAATAAGAATTGCAAATAAAATGTGCATAATCCATGTATCCCGTTGATTCCTTAGTGGATATAGCTGATTATTTTGTTTAATTCCCTGTTGAATTCGGGGTCATCCCCTCTGAGTTTCTCGATCTTACGTATACTGTGGATGACCGTTGTATGATGTTTTCCACCGAATTTCTTCCCGATCTCAGGTAGAGAGGATTTGGTAAGCTCCTTGGAAAGATACATGGCCACCTGGCGAGGAAAAGCGATCTTGGGGGAGTTGTTACGCGCCTTGATCTGCGTGAGGTTGATCTTGTAGTGGCGCGCTACGAGCTTCTGGATCTTGTCGATGGTGACCAGCGTGGCCGAGGAATCCAGGAGTCCCTTGAGCGCCTCCTTGGCGAGGTCAAGATCGAGGGGCTCTCCCTTGAGAGAGGCGTATGCGATCACCCTCCGGAGGTAGCCTTCCAGCTCCCGGATATTGGAATGCGCCTTATCGGCGATAAACAGCGCCACGCTTTCTGAAAGATAGATCTCTTCCATTTCCGATTTTTTCTTCAGGATCGCAATCCGGGTTTCGATGTCGGGAGGCTTGAGATCCGCGATCAGTCCCCATTCGAACCGGGAGCTGAATCGTTCTTCCAGGTTCGGGATCTCCTTGGGAGGACAGTCGCTTGTGATTACGATCTGCTTCTGGCCGTCATAGAGATGATTGAAGGTATGGAAAAATTCTTCCTTGGTTCTCTCTCTTCCTGATAGATAATGGATATCATCCATGAGAAGCACATCGATACTCCGGTACTTCTGTCTGAAATCCAGCACCTTACCGTACTGGAGGTGGTTGATCAGGTCGTTCATGAATTTTTCGGTGGTGATGTACAGGACCTTGACGCGGTGATTGTCCTTGAGGACATGGTGCCCGATGGCGTTCATGAGGTGCGTCTTTCCCAGCCCGGCACCGCCATAGAGGTACAGTGGATTGTAGGATTTTGCGGGATTTTTCACCACGGCCGAGGCGGCGGCATGCGCGAACTGGTTGCAGGAGCCAACCACGAAATTTTCGAAGATGTAATTGGGATTGAGATTGGGGTTGAGTAGAGAGCCGTGTTTGGTGCGACGTTCATCGGGGGAACGGCGCATGAATGATGTCGGCGTGTCTTCATAGATGTATTTGATGTCGTAGACCTTGTCGAATATGTCGCGGGAGCAGCCGTTGATGAGGCTGGAATAGTGAAAGGACAGCCAGTCTTTGAAATAAGAGTTGGGGACCTTGATGTAGAGCGCGTCGTTCTCCTGGCCGATAAACACGGTGGGCTCGAACCAGGTTTCGTAGCTCTTCTGATCGATGCGTTTTTTTATTTCATTCTGGACTTGAAGCCAGAGGTTCGTTTTCTCAGAAGGCTGCATTTTGGCTCCCGATTTTTCCACAGAAATATCCACAACTGTGGAAAATTATCGGTGTCGATAAATTGTATTCGATTTTGTACGGGATTGCTAGAGCTCAGGTATAATAGCACCCTTGTTTGGTGATTGCAACGAAAATGAAAAAAATAAACTAGAAGTCGAATCCGATCCAAAACTTGGTCCTCCACCCTGTTATTACCGCCCAGTCGAAGGGTGAACTCAGCGTATCCCAGGCCAGTCCCTTCACGAATTCGACGTGCATGGGCATGCCCAGAAAGAAGAACTCGACACCGAAACCGTACGAGCCCTGGGCCTCAGCCAATATGAAATCCTGCCCCCCATCGGGAGTCAGGATGGGGAAATAGAACTCGGATGGATTGTCACCCAGCTTGCTGCGCGTGACATCGAAGAACGCAACGCCTCGGACCGGGCCGAAGGGGCCCAGCAAGGTATAGGCCGCGTTGACCAGGGGGATCCGGAACTCGAGGTTCGCGTACCAGCCCTCGGTCCCGATGATGCTGTAGAAATAGGCGGAGCGAACCTCGTTGTTCCCGCCCCAGTAGTTCACATAGGGATTCTTTCCCCGGCTCATAAAGCCGTTGAACCGGAAGGCAAAAAGGGCATCGCTGCCCAGGTAGAGATACTGGCGGTAGTCGACCGAAACGGATGTGTTCTGTAGGAAGGACTGGGAGATGGGCAGGCTCTGGGACACGGAGAGCCGGAAGGTGTTGCCCTTGGCGGGGCCGTAGCTCTTGAAGCGCGTCGTCTCCCCCACCAGCGCCAGCGAGAAGGGGACCATGTTGCCGTTGTAGAAATAGTTGTATCCACCGACACGGGGATCGGTGATCTGGTTGATGTAGGGATTGTAGAAGTCCTCGTTGAAGTAGGTGTATCCGATGCTCGTCTCCAGACGGTAGTACAAGCTGAACGGATAGGCCCCCATCATGGTGATGCCGGAGATCTCCCGGGTCGCCAGGGCGTCTCTGTAGTTGAGCAGGTTGTACAGGCTGGGATCGTAGTAGGCGTAGGAAGGGTAGTAAAAGATCGTGTAGGCCATGGCCTGCACCATCCACTGGAAGCGGTTCTTCATGTTCCCATAGGACAATGAATAGTTGCGGAAGCTGCGCACCTGGTAGGCCGTGAAGTTGAACATGTGGTCATGGAACAGGTCCCCGAAGGTCACGGAGGAGCCGCCGTAGATGGAGCCGTCGGTCGAGACCACAGCCTCGACAGGGGGGCGGCCCACGATATACAGCTTGCCCAGCCCCGTATACTGCTCTATCTTTTTATCCTCGATCTCGATCCGGACCAGGGGCTCGAAGCGCTCATACTGCTCCTCGGGCTCAAGCTCGTCGGCCTGGACCGTCCGTTCCAGCACCGGTTCGAATTCGCTCTTGAAGAGCTGGAAAGCCCCCTTGTTGAAGGCGGAGAAGATGATCTTCCCCTCCTCTTTGGGATCCGGGACAGGAAGGAAGCAGCCCGTTCGCACGTCTGTGTAGCGCCAGATCTCTCCGGTTTCGAGCGTGATGGAGTAGATGTTGTAGGCATCACGGGAATCGCTGGTAAAATAGATCTCCTGGGAATCCTGCGTGAACTCAGGGGTTATGGTGTTGCCCTTGCCGAAGGTCAGCTGGGTCTTTTTTTTCAGGTTGCTCGCGGGAGAGACAAAGAGCTTGTCGTATTCATCGATGAGGATGGTATAGGCCATCAGCTCCCCGTCGGGAGCGAGGGAGGAGGACTTCTCGAACAGCTCATCCTGAGTCAGGTTGACGGTCTCGCCCGTCGTGAGGTCGACCTTGAAGATGTCGCGCTGTCCCCCGTCAAAGGCGGTATAGGCCAGTTCCCGGTCCCCGGGATAGAAGGAGGGGGAGGCGGGAACGTCCTGGGGAAGCGGGATTTTTCTCAACATGTTCCCCGTGAGCGCATCCACCAGGAAGAGGGCGTGTTTGTGGCCGGCGCGGGCAAAGAAAGCGACCATGTCGCCGTCATGCGACCAGGCCAGGTCCTTGCCGTTGGAGGGCTCGATCTCGAACTTGATGGATTCGTACTTCAGGGAATACCCCTTTGTGAGGTTCTTGATGGGGCGCCCGTCTACCACGCTGAAGAGCATGATGTCGAGGTCGAGGTCCCTGACGTTGTAGGTCACGACCGCGACCATGTCGCCTGACGGGGAGACGGTGTGGCTGAATGCGAACCAATATTGGTTGACCGGATATTCCGGGCCGAGTACGATCCCGTAGTTGTCTGGGTTCTCCCGGGTGACGAAATCCTGGTACTTCTCCCGCAGGTGTTTCTTGAATTCATGAGAGAACGTCCGGTTATCCATGGCAAAGGACTGCATGACCGGATCCATTCGCCCCACAAGGGGGGAATTTTTCATGTTCTGCCAGAAATTGCGCACCCCGTTCTTGCCGAACTTGTCCTCGATGAAGTCGTACATGGCGTGCCCGAAATCGTAGGCCGGGTCTCGTATGAGGGGGTATTGGGAAAACATCATCCCCGCACGGTTCAGTTCAGGGATGCGGTCGTTGAGCACGGCATCCCGGACGATGAGCTCCGACCATGGGGACCAGCGCTCGGTGCTGTATTCGGAAAAGCCCTCGAAAACCCATAGGGGCGGCTGGCTCACGGCATAGACCACGCCCCCGGGGCTCCCCCACAGGAGGTCGTACTGGAAGATGTGCGAGAGCTCATGGAGCATGAGGTCGTACAGGTCGAGAATGGGCATGTCTCCCTGGATCGCCACCCGGAAGAGGAGAGGTTCGGATACGCCCAGGGCCCCCTCAGGCGGCCGGAAAAGGTTGGACTGCTGGAAGTCGGTTGTCGTCTTGTAGTAGAGCAGGGGGACCTTGGCGGAAAGCTGGTGTTTGATCTTGTCGCTGATCTGTGCATAGGCACTCTCGGCCAGCTGCGCCACGGTCTGCAGCATCTCGATATCATGGGTGTAGTAGTAGATGTCGTAATGCTCGGTGGCATACATCTCCCAGTTGAAATCGGTATACATCACGCGGTTCTTTCCGTAGAACTGCGTGTATGCGATCTGGGCGGTTAGCGATGCGGTGCTCAGCAGCAAGAGCGGCACGATGAAGAGGAGCTTTTTCGTTCCTGTTCCCATGGTTTTTCCTCGATCAGTGGATGATCAGATAGCGGTCCTGGATCTTGTCTCCCCCCATTATCTCGCGGAAGAGCTTTTCCTTGACCTGAAATGCCAGGTCGAAGAAGGCGAAATAGGCCGTCTGGTTGGGGTTGGAATAGGCACGCTGTTCCTTGAATTCCTGATTGAAAAGGTTGATGCCGGATTCGGAGTCGATGATGTGGACCGTCATGTTCAGGCTGTAGAATTTCTGGGTTTTCATGTAGTCTCGGTCTGGGAAAGGGGTTTCCTGTTCCCTGCCTTTTTTATGGACCAGGGCCTTACGGGTCTCCTCTGCATATTCGACCGTGCCGGAAAAGATCACGGCCTTCTTTTTATCCAGATCGAGGTTCTTCCAGAAATCCTGGTCCTCGAACACGGCTTCGTCCTCTATGGGGGCCGTGTGCAGGTCCACCGGTGTTTCCAACTCTACGGCGAGCTCTGTGGAGAGATAGTCCCGCAGCTCCCGATTGAGGTCGAATCCCTCGACTTCGGATTTCAGGATAAAATCTGCCACCACGATCCCGTCGAAATCCGCCAGCCTTACGTCTGCCCTGCGCGGGATTCGGAGCCGCATGCGGAAGTAGTCCGTCCCGGAGCAGGACGCACCCAACAGCACCGCCAGCCCGACCAGCCACAGCCACCTATTTCTTGATCTCGGCATCCTTTTTTTCCTTTTTCTCGGGCCTTTGGATCTGTTCGAGCTGCTCCATGTTCGCTTGGAAATTCTTGAAGTTGGCCTGAACATATTCGTTCTCGGGGGAGAGCGCCAGCGCCTGCTGGTATTCCCTTTCCGCCTCCTTCCAGCGTCCCGTCCGTTCGTAGGCAACGGCCAGGTTGTTGTGCGCAGCCGCGGAGTCGGGGTCCTGCTCCAGAACCTTCTGCCAGCGGAAGATGGCTTCGTCCCACATCCTGCTCTGGGCGGCCTGGATGCCGAAGAGCATCTGATTGCGATAGGTCCCCGGCCCGCAGGCACTGAAAGCCAGGCACAAAAGAAGGACAACGAGTGTAGAATAGAGGAATTTTACGTTCATCAAGATGGTTGACCTCAACTTTAAAAGGTAAGCCTTTTCGCAAACTTCGTCAAGTAACCCCTGATAAGGAGCAAGAAACATACCAACCCCGCCCCCCTGGGATCGGCCCTGCCGCAGGGGAGATGTGTCTCCACACGAGGACGCAGGTGTCCCCGGGCAGGACAGTCATGAGGGAGGGCCGCCGTACAGGATCGTTTCGTCAGAATATTCTGGTCCCAGCCTCAGCTTGGCTTTTTCGCGGATTTGTGGTATAAAATGGACTTCCTGAATAAGAACCAGAGAAATCGAGAGAAAACCAATGCCGAAAGTTTGTGAGATTTGCGGAAAAGGCCCGATCTTCGGACATAGCGTCAGCCATTCACATAAAGCATCCAAAAAGAAATGGAGTCCGAACCTGCAGAGGGTCAAGGCTGAGACAAAGTCGGGAGCCAAGAGAATCTGGGTCTGCACCCGCTGTGTCCGTTCCGGAAAAGTCAAAAAAGCCGTCTGAACGATCAGGCGCGTTCCGCCGATTCGACCTCTTTGATCTCCGAGACCTTTTTTATTATGTTGTCGAGTTGTCGGATGTCCCGTATGGAGAGCACCAGGTTGATCCGCCCCCTCCCGTCTGCCGATGTGTCCACCCGAGCCTGGTTGATGTTCCCCCCCTGCTTGGCGATCACGGCCGTTACCTTGGCCAGCACACCCGGCGCGTTCTGACTCACGATTACCAGGCCCCCCCTGTACTCTCCCTTGGTGGCCTCGTCCCAAGCCACCTCCACCATCCTCTGTGAATCGAGCAGTTCCTTGGCGACGTAGTGGCAGCGCAGGGCATGGACGGTGATGCCTTTTCCGGATGTGATGTACCCGATGACGGGCTCTCCCTTGATGGGTGCACAGCACCTGGCCAGGTGCACGGGTGAGCCCACCCGGTCCTTGACCAGGATCCCGGCGGCCGGCCTGCCCGTGACCCGGGTGACCACCTTCTTGAGGAGCGGCTCCTTCCTTTGGACAAGGGCCGTTTCAGGGAAGATCTTTTCCATCAGGCGGTGATCGAGGATGATCCTGCCGGATCCGATCAGGGAGTAGAGGTCTTCCAGGCTTCGGATGCGAAAGGGGACGGCGGCACGGACCTGTTTAACCAGGGGATCCTTCTTCAGCATCTTGGCGGGGATCCGGAATTTCGCAGCCTCCTGGGTCCACAGGGTTTTTCCCAGGGAAATGTGCTTAGCCCTCTCCTGCTGGTTGAGCCAGCGCCTGAGGTGATGCCGCGCCGTAGAGGTGAAGGCGATGTTCAGCCATTCCCGGCCGGGAGTGGCATCGGGAGACGTCAGGACCTCGACGATGTTTCCCGGCTTGAGCACCGTCTTGAGGGGAGCGAGCTTGCCGTCGATCCGGGCCTTATGGGCATGCAGGCCGATCTCGGAATGGATCTTGAAGGCGAGGTCCAGGGCCGTGGCCCCCATAGGCAGCGTGATGATCTTGCCTTTGGGCGTGAACACGTAGACCTCTTCAGGGATCAGGTTGGTCTTCAGGCTGCTCAAGAACTCACGTGGGCTCTTTCGCTCCTGGTAAAGTTCCGCCATCTCCCGCAGCCACTCGAGCCTCCTGTCGTCCTTGTCCCAGGATTCGGGCCTGGATTCCTTGTATTTCCAGTGTGCCGCGATCCCCTTCTCTGCGATCTCATGCATCTCGTTCGTACGGATCTGGATCTCGATGGTCTGTTTCTTGCCGGCAATGATGGTGGTGTGCAGAGCCTGGTAGTGATTGGGCTTGGGCATGGCGATGAAATCCCGGAAACGGTACGGGAGATGGGGCCAGCGCTGGTGGATGATGCCCAGGGCAGAGTAACAGTTCTTGACGGAATTTGTGAGCAGCCGCAGCGCCATGAAATCGTAGACCTGATCGAAGGCGACATCCTGCCGCTTCATCTTTTTGAAGATGCTGTAGGTCCGTTTGATCCGGAAGACGATCGTGGCCTTGATGCGGTTCTCCTGCATCAGCTCATCCAGCTCGCTCTTGATCTTTTCCAGTCCTTGTTCGGCGTCTTTGCGCAGAGGCTCGACATGCTTCTGGATCTTGAAAAAATGCTGCGGGTCGACGTAGCGGAACGCGAGGTCCTCCAGCTCTGCCTTGATGCGCCCCATGCCCAATCGGTTGGCGATAGGGGCATAGATCTCGAGCGTCTCCCGTGCCACCTGGGTCTGTTTGGATTCATCCAGGAATTTGAGGGTCTTGAGGTTGTGTATGCGGTCGGCCAGCTTTATGAAGATCACACGCAGGTCATCGGTCATGGCCAGGATGATCTTCCTAATGGTCTCGGCATGACGACTCTCGGGAGAGGATTCCTGGACCAGGCTTATCTTGGTAACGCCTTCCACCAGGTGGCCCGCGTCCTTGCCGAATTCCTGCTGGATGTCTGTGGCCGTCACGTCCGTGTCCTCCAGCACATCGTGGAGCAGGGCGGCCGTCAGCGTGACCGCGTCCATCTGCATGTCCGCCAGCATGCTGGCGACCTCCAGCGGATGGCTCAGGTAGGGCTCTCCGGAGCGGCGGACCTGTCCCTTGTGGGCCCGTGCGGCGAAGACGTAGGCCTTCTGCAGCTGGGTGATGTCCCGTTCCGTGTAGTACGGAGAGACCTTGTCCAGTATATCGTTGAAGCGGATCATCCCCTGTGTTCTTCTTCGATTATCCAGTTTACCGCATCTCTCAGATCACGGGCAACATGTTCGGGCGTTTTTCCCTGCGCCTTGAGCGTGGCAAGGGACTTCTGGCCGTATCCGGTCAGGACCAGTATGGACCTGGCCCCGAGGTTCCACCCGAACTGAACGTCTTCCACCTTGTCACCCACCATATAGGAACGGGACGTGTCGATCCCCAGCTCAGCGGCGGCCTGCAGACCCATTCCCGGCCGCGGCTTACGGCACTCACAGTCCCTGTCATAGATCGGGATGCTGGAAGACACAAAATGCGGACAGTAGTAGATGCCGTCAAGGCGCGCGCCTTCTTCCCGGAACGCCTCCTGCATCCGGTCATGGATATCCCACAGCCGGGGTTCCTCGATCAGCCCCCGTCCTATGCCGGATTGATTGGTGATGACGATGGCCAGAAGCCCAGCCTGGTTGATCCTGCGTACAGCCTCGAAGCTGTAGGGATAGATCTCGACCTGGTCGAAGGAGTTGGGATATCCCACGTCCCGGTTGATGTTCCCGTCCCTGTCCAGGAACACGGCCCCCCTCTTCATGGCAGCCACCTTCGGCTGAGAGCGAAGACTTCTTCGGGAGAGATGGATTCCATGCAGCGGTGATCGAAGGGACAGTCTCGGTAGGCGCAGGGCCAGCATGCCGGAGGCTTATGGATATAGGCGGAAGGATCCTGAAAGGGGGCCGTGGCATCGGGATCGGTGGGACCGAAGATCGCCAGGACCGGAGTGCCGAGGGCATTGGCCATGTGCATGGGGCCGGAATCGTTGGTAACGCACAGGTCTGCGGCGTGGATGATCGAGGCCAGCTGGCGCAGGGAGGTTCTTCCCGTGAGGATCACGGGAGGGGAGGCCAGCGGTTTGGCGATGGCCTCTGCCAGAGAGGCCTCGTTCCCGGACCCCACGATCACGATCTGGGCCCTCATTTTCTCCTGGTAAAGTGCGGCCAGGGCACTGAAGCGATCGGGCGGCCACCGCTTGGCCGATCCGAAATATCCGCCGGGATTGAGCAGGACCAGGGGGGCACTTGGGGCGACACCCGCGGCAGACAGCAGCCGCGCTGCAACCTGGATCTCCCCAGCTTCCAGCGGGAAGGACAGGACCGGGTTCGCAGCTTCCAGGCCTAATCCGGTGATCAGGCCCAGGTAGTATCGGACCTGATGGAGCGATACCTCTGGAGCGGGGCGGCGAACACTCCGCGTGAGCAGGGCACTGCGGCCATCTGCGGCGTAGCCCCACCTGTCGGGGATCCGGGCCCACAACAGAGGCAGGGCGGAACCGAAGGAGTTGGTGAGCAGAAGGCCGGCATGGAATCGGTGTTCCTTCAATCCACGGGACGTGCGGCGCATGGCAGACAAACCGGATTCATCTGGCAGGGGGATAACACCTTTGATGAAGGGATAGGAAAGGAATAGGTCCTTGACCCAGGGCTTGGCCGCGACCCAGATCTCTGTCTCGGGATAGGCCTGGGCCAGGCTCTGGATCGCGGGGATGGCCAGGATGGAGTCCCCAATCCAGTTGGGGGCTCTGACCAGGATCTTCATCGTTTGCCCAACCGTCAGCTGGAAGGAGAAGACGCTTGGCTTTTGTCTGCCGGGGCAGATTCCTTTTTCTCTGTGCCTTTATCGGTTTTGGTGGATTCTTTGACCTGGGGCTTATCCGGGGACTTCTTGGCTCCCTGGTCTTTGCGGGCATAATCGTTGATATAAAAGCCCGAGCCCTTGAACTTGATCGCCGGGCTGGAGACGAGCTTCCGGAGCGGCCCCCCGCACTGCGAGCAGACCTTCAGGGGCGCATCCGAGACCTTTTGGATGGACTCGACAACAACTCCACATTCTGTACATTTATATTCATAGAGCGGCATGGTTTTCCCTCGAATTAAAGCCATATTATAGCAAAATTTAAAGTTAAGTCCAGCGATTCCTCCGGCCGGGATCAGCGGAAGACCTGCGCCTCGAAGACGAAGATCTCGGCGCCGGAGCGCCAGGCATCCTGGGGCAGCCCGGCCTTTTGACAGGCCTGCCTGAGAAAGGCTAAACGATCCCAGCCATTGTCGACAGGGACCTGCGGCAGGAGCAGGCCGCTGCGTTCACCCCGCTTAATGAGCAGGCCGTGGATTCCCACCTTAACCTGGCTCGGGTCGCTGATCTTGCGGGGGGGAGAGAGGACTGAGACCTCGAACTCGAGCGACCCGAGCTCGGAGGAAGTGACCGGGGGGAAACGATTGTCCCGGGTGGCCGCGTAGATGGCGGCCAGGGTAACGGCCTTGTAGAGAGGGGCGATGGGCTCGACGAAGCCGACGCAGCCGCGCAGCCGACCCTGTTTCTTCAGGGTGACGAATGCCCCGGATGGGCCTCGGAGTCCCGGGTTTTCCGGCTGCGGCTCCAGGACGAGGTTTTCGCGCACGATCATTTCCACGGCGGCCCGGGCGATCTGCAGGAGCTCTGCTTTTTCGGAAGAAGACAGGGGCGAGGCTCCCATCGGTTCACTGTCCGCATAGATCGCGGCGGAGAGGTATCCGACCACCTGGCTCTCGTCTCCCCCGCGGGCGGAGGAGTCCTCATACTCGAGGACCTCGACCCGGGGCTGGCCGAGATGCCGGGCATAGGCCAGGGCGGTCAAGACGCCGGCTCCGCCGCACATGATGTTGTCATGAGCGGTCACACTCCGCATCAGGATGTCCGTCTCCTGCGCCTGCAGCAGGGCGATGGTTTCTGCGTCCCGGGCATTGGCTTCATTTTTCGAGAGATAGTGGGACATGTCGCTGGAGACGAGGACCAGGGCCTTTTTCCCGGGCAGGACCTCGGCCAGGGCTTTTCCCAGGAGCTGGGCAGTTTCCTCGGCGGGAAGGCCCATGAGAACAGGGACGATCCTGGCGCCGGGCAGGACTTTCTGTATGAAAGGGACCTGGACCTCGATGGAGTGTTCCTCCCGGTGGGCTGCCGCGACAAATCCGTATCCCGTGGCATTGGCCAGAGCCGCGGCCGTTGCCTCGTCGACCTCGACTGTCCCCAGGGGCGTGGCATACCCGCCGCGAGGATAGATGGAGGCTCCCTTGAAGCCGTGCCGGTGGGCCACCCCCAGGATGATCACCGTTTCGATCTCGGCCCCTCGGATCAGGGCGTAGGCGTGGGCTGCGACCCGGCCGGAATAGACGTAGCCCGCGTGGGGGACGATCAGGGCGGCGGGGCCCGCAGCCGGGGAAGATCGCACAGAAGCCCAGGCCAGCAGGTCGTCCAACTGTCGGGACAGGCGCTCCGGCCTGGCATCATAGAACCGGCCGGCCCAGACCGGCTCGCGCACGGCTTGGCCCCAGATGGTGGACGCCAGCATCAGCAGCCCCAGTGCGCATGTCAGAAAACAGCGTCTCATGTCCCTCTTCTCAGTGTGAATATAGGCCGGGCTCCCCTAAAAATCAAATCTCTTCATGCCGGGTCCGTGCAAAGGAGGTTGACTTTTTCCCCGATTTGAACGAAAATGGAATAACCGTTTTCGTGAGGTCACAAGAGGATGAAGAGTCTTTGCAAATCCCTTTTTACCCTAGCTCTGGCTTCGACAGCATTCTTTATTGGATTTTATCTCGGCCAGGAAAAGATCGTCGCCCGTTTCCCTGAATTTCAGGAAGAGAAGGGCGACAAAGCGTAATCTCCTCAGATGAATCTCGGGGCGTATGGCATTCTGATCATTTTCGGGGCATTCGTCCTGCTCATGATCCTGAATCCCAACCTGTCCTGCTTCGGAAGGAAGCTCCAATCCCCGCTGTATCCGCTGCTCAGGAAACGATCCCGAGCTAAGCGCAGGCAGCCCCCCACCGAAGACTATGGGTTCGACCTGGGAGGCGATGGGGCCTCCTCGGAGCACCGTCCGCAACCCCATGCCCCCGCATCGAAGAAGCCCCCGACGGAAGATTACGGATTCAACCTCAGTGACTCCCGTGCCCGGCAGGCCCCCGACATCCCTCCTGACAAGGGCGACAAGGGGAACACAGGCTGATATATCTTAGGGGTGAGAAAGGATTGGGCCATCGTTCGGGATTCCCACTAATTGCGGCCGCGCTGCTCCTCTTGGGACTGGTATGCTGCCGCCCTTCTCGTGTTCTCTTTTCCCCCGTTCCCTCCCAAGTGGAAAGTATCGAGGGGCATGCGCGGGTCTGGCTGTCCCAGCCTGAGGGGACGAGGACGAAATTCGCCTTCCTGCTCTCCCTCCCCGATCAAGGCAGCATCGAGGTCTCGGACATTCTCGGCCGCTCGCTCTACCGGATCCTGGTCACACGGGATGCGGCCTACCTCATCATCCCTGCAAAAAAGGTATTCTGGAAGGGCGATGAGGCCGAGATCTTCGAAAGATTCCTGGGCTTTCCTCTGGACCTGCACGAGATGATCAGCCTGATCAGCGGGGAGTGGGCGTCAGGCCCCCAAGGGCGGCAGCCGTCGGACTGGAGCCTGGAGAGGGATGCACAGGGGCGCATCACGGCGGGCCAAAGAGAGGCGTTGAGTTTCAGGGTCGAGGAGTTCGTCCCGGACACGCCTTTTCCGCGCAGCCTGCAGTTCGTGCATCCCGGCAACTCCGGCCGGCTCAAGATCCTGAAAATGGAATTCAACCGACCGCTGGGTCGGGATGTTTTTGCTCCCGATTTCCTCCAGGATTATGCTCAAAAGTCCTGGGAGGAGATCCAGGACATATTGAACAATGAAGGTTGAATCCTTCGCCAAGATCAACCTGGGCCTGGAGGTGATCCGGAAGAGGCCGGATGGTTTTCATGAGATCCGGACCCTCTTTCAGAGCGTCGGACTCCGAGACACGCTGGCGTTCACCCCCATCCCGGGGAGCGCCATAGAGTTGACAGGCTCTGATCCAAGCATCTCCTGGTCTGATGACAACCTCATCCACAGGGCCGCGGCCCTGCTCGTCCGCAGACATGTTCCCGGGAACAAGGGGATTGGCATCCACGTGGTCAAGAACATCCCCGCCGGGAAGGGCTTGGGTGGGGGAAGCAGCAACGCCGCCATGACCCTCTGGGCTCTGGACAAGCTCTGGGGCCTGGGCCTCCCGCATCGGGAACTCCTGGCCCTGGGAGCCGAACTGGGATCGGATGTCCCCTATTTCCTCGAGGGAGGGCTGTGCCTGGGTACGGGCCGGGGCGAGGAGATCCGATCCCAGGACGACCTCGCGAACAGGCAGGTCCTGCTGGTGCTTCCCCGGCTGGCCGTGTCCACGGCCCACATCTACGGACATCACCGCGTCGCCTTGACTTCACATAGTAAAGACAGTAAAATTAGGCGTTTTTTGAAGAGTCCCGGTCTGCACGGATTAGAAAACGATCTCGAGGAAACGATCTTTCGTTTCTATCCTCTGATACAGGAACTAAAGCGACGTCTTCACGACCTGGGACCCGAGCTGACTTTGGTCAGCGGTTCTGGCTCCGCGATATTCGGCCTGTTCGGCGACGCCGAGGCAGCCCTGCAAGCCAAGTGCGCACTTGAGGCCGAGGCGCGAGTTCGCCTCGTGGAGACCGTGACGCGTGAACAGTATTGGGAATCCGTGTACGCTGGGGTGTAGCCAAGCGGTAAGGCAGCGGCCTTTGGAGCCGCCATTCGGAGGTTCGAATCCTCCCACCCCAGCCATAGAACGATAGGGCGGCCCGGAAGACGGTGCCCCCAACAAAAGAGGAAGACAGGAGAACGACGAGAGATGAAAGTATTCACCGGATCCTCGAACCCTGCGTTAGCCAAGGAGATCGTCGGCTGCATGGATATCGACCTCGGGAGGTCGGTTCTGGAGCAGTTCAGCGACGGAGAGATCCATTTCTACATCGATGAAAACGTGCGCGGTGAGGACGTATTCGTGATCCAGACCGGGGCACATGACCGGAATTTTCATCTGATGGAACTCTTTGTCATGATCGACGCGTTCAAGAGAGCGTCGGCCGAGCGGATCACCGCGGTCATACCCTATTATTCCTATGCCCGCCAGGACTGGAAGGACCGGCCCCGCGTGCCTCTTTCCGCTCGACTGGTGGCGGACCTGCTGGAGACGGCGGGGGCCAACCGTGTCCTGACCATGGACCTGCACTCTCCTCAGATCCAGGGTTTCTTCTCCGTCCCCGTGGACAACCTGATGGCTCAAGGTGTCTTTGCAGACTACATGAGGAGCCTGGGCCTGGATAACATCACGGTGGTCTCTCCCGATGCCGGAGGCGTTGGCAGGGCCAAATGGTTTGCCAAGCTGCTGAAGGCAGAGCTGGGCATCATCGACAAGCGGCGGCCCCAGCCCAACGTGGCTCAAGTGTTCAATGTGATCGGAGAGGTCGCGGACCGTGATGTGGTGATCCTGGATGACATGGTCGATACGGCCGGAACGCTGGTCCAGAGCGTGGAGGCCCTGCTCGAAAAAGGTGCACGCAAGGTCTGGGCTGCCATCACACACCCCGTACTCTCGGGCCTGGCCCGGGAGAGGATCGAGGGTTCCCGCATGGAAAAACTGATCGTCACGAACACCATCCCTCTAAACGAGGATTCGCATAACTCAGACAAGATCGAAGTGCTGTCGGTTGCCGAACTTTTTGGCGAAGCGATTCGCAGGATTCATGAAGGCAACTCCGTTAGCTCTTTGTTCACCCAATGATTGAGGAGGAAGACCCATGAGCTTGACCATTAACGCAGAGAAACGAGATTCCGGAGGAAAGAATGTCGCCCGCCGGATCCGTCGGGAAGGAAATCTCCCGGCCATACTTTACGGAGCGGAGGCCGAAAACATCCCTCTGGTCCTGAACAAGAAAGACATTTTCAGCATTCTCAAGTCCGAATCGGGCGAGAACACCATTTTCCAGGTCGTCGTCGACAAAGAGACGCCGGAAGTCATGATCAAAGATTACCAGCAGGATGTGACATCGGATGAGCTCCTGCACGTCGACCTCATCCGCATCTCCATGGACAAGGAGATCCGCGTGACCGTGCCGATCGTGCTGACCGGTGACCCCGTGGGTGTCAAGACCGAGGGAGGTTTTGTCGAATTCATAACCCGAGACGTGGAGGTCGAATGCCTGCCTTCGGCAATTCCGGAGAGCATCACGGTCGATATAAGCGAACTGCACCTCAACCAGTCCATAAAGATCGAGGAGCTGCCTCCGATCGAGGGCGTGAAGGTTATGTCCGATCCCCAGTATGTGATCGTCGCGGTCGAGGCCCCATCCGTCGAGGAAGAGGTGGTCGAGGTTGAAGAGGAAGAGGAAGAGATCATGGCCGAAGGAGAACAGCCCGAGGTCATCAAGAAAGACAAGGCCGAAGAAGACGAAAAGGCGGGCGCGAGCAAGGAGTGATGCGTGTGGGCCGTTGTGGGGCTGGGGAATCCCGGACGGGAATACACGCGGAATCGGCATAATGTCGGCTTCGAGTTTATCAAGAGGCTTGCCAGGCGCTGGGATACCAGGGTCAGGAAGAGGAGTCATCTCTCAAAACTGATCCGAGTGGACCGGCCCGAAGGCAAGGTCCTGCTGGTTATGCCCCAGACGTTCATGAACTCCAGCGGCCGGGCCGCTCGGTCCCTGGTGGACCAGGGCGGCCTCCATGTGGGGAGGATGGTCGTTGTCTATGATGACTTCGACCTCCCCCTGGGCGAGATCCGTATCCGCAGGGAAGGCAGCGGTGGATCGCACAAGGGCATGGGTTCGATCATCGAGGAGCTGGGAACACGAGATATCTCACGCATCCGCATCGGTATCGGCCCCATGCCTCCGGAGGCGGATCCCGTCGAGTATGTGCTCTCCCCCTTTACGGGCGAGGAGCTCCAGCGGCTCACGGATCCCCTGGACCGTGCCGCCGAGGCCCTCGAGATGATCCTGGCGGGGAACATCGATGCCGCCATGAACCGCTTCAATCCCTTCCAACCTCCCCCTCCTGAATCCCACCCACCCAACGAGACGGATCAGTGAGGGCTTCTGCCTTCTGAGTCCCACTCACCCGCCATCTCTCCACCCCAACCTCCCTCCTTGAAAGGAGGGGGGGGGAGAGAGGAGCTGGATGGCGTTGTTGGATGTCTTGACGTATGAGGATTTTTATACTATAGTGTGCGTTCCCATACGGGAAGATCGAACAAACAAATCAGCAAAACTGTTTGTTCTCTCCTTGCTCCTTCCACCAGGAGAAGGGGCTACAAAGCCATAAGGAGGTTTTAATGAGACTCTACGAAACTGCTTTCCTTATCGCCCCCAATCTGGCCGAAGATGAGACAGAAGAACTCATCCAGAAGATGGCCGCCATCGTTACCGATAATAAGGGTGAGATGGTTGATATCGATGCTTGGGGAAAGCGTAAGCTGGCATACCAGATCCAGAAGTTCGATGCGGCTGTTTATGTGTTTTTCCATTACAGAAGCGAGGCAGACGTCCCCACCGAGTTGGAAAGACGATTCAAGCAGACCGAGACCATCCTCCGTTACCTTACCTCCAGAATGGAGGAGGAGGCCAAGCCCCGCCGGAAAAAGGCCCGGCGGCCCCAACCCAAAGAAGCGGCTGGGGAGCGGATGACGGCGCCCAGCCCGGCGGCCGTAAGCCCGGCTCCTCCGGAGGCGGCTCCTGAAAAAGCGGATGAGGCTCCGAAGGAATCCGTGCCCGAGCCAGTTAAGGCCGAGCCAGTTAAGGCTGAGCCGGTTAAGGCCGAGCCGGTTAAGCCCGAGCCAGTTAAGGCCGAGCCAGTTAAGGCCGAGCCAGTTAAGGCCGAGCCGGTTAAGGCCGACGACGAAGCCACAAAAGAGGAGAAATAACAATGCCAGGCCCTTACAGAAGAGATTCCAGGAATGCAAGGGGACCGGGGCGGAAGTACTTCCCTCCCAGACGCAAGGTTTGCCGGTTTTGTGAGCGCAACGTGAGGGATATCGACTACAAGAAGGTGGACATCCTCCGGAAATACACGCTGGAAAGAGGCAAGATCTCCCCGCGCCGGGTGACGGGCACCTGCTCCTATCACCAGCGGCGTTTGACCCAGGCGATCAAGCGTGCGCGCCTGTTGGCGCTGCTGCCCTATATCGCGGATTGAGCTGGAGAGGGACGATGAAGGTTATTCTGAAAGACAACATCGAATACCTGGGCAAGAAGGGAGACATCGTGAAGGTGGCGCCCGGATACGGGAGGAATTACCTCCTGCCCAAGAAACTGGCCCTGGAAGTCACGGCCACCAACATGAAGATGATCGAGATGGTGCAAAAGTCCCTTCGCAAAGGACTGGAAAAAGAGATGAAGGTGTACCAGTCTCTCATCGAAAAACTCAACGCCGTGACCCTGACCTTCCTCCGCAAATCGGGAGAAAAGGACATGATTTTCGGCTCGGTGAGCGTCACGGATATCCGGGACGCCCTGGCAGAGCTGAACTTTGAGGTAGAAAAGAAAAGGATCCTGCTGGGTGAGCCCATAAAACGCCTGGGGAACTACACGGTCCCCATCAAGGTGTTCCATGACGACCGCGCCGAGATCAAGGTGGAAGTCGCCCGCGAGGGCGGCCCCGATCAGGAAGAAGCGACCGCGCTGGAATCCGTGGAGATTCCCATCGCCCCGGAAGCCGAGCCCGAGACCGTTCCCACGGCCGCCCCTGTGGCTGCGGAGACGGAGGGCGTGACGGACTCCGCTCCCGCAGCCGATGAACCTGATGCCGCTCCGGAAATCCCGGAGGAGCCCGAAGAGGAGCCCTCCGCACCAGCAGAGACGAAGCCGGAGGAATCCGCTCCCGAGACCCCTGAAGAGAAGGCCGAGGAAGAGGCACCCGCCTCCCCGGATGCCGAGACCGAACCTGCAGCAGAGGCGTCGGAACCAGAGCCGGAAGCTGAGACCGAAGAGCCGGAGAAGACGGAAGAAATCCCCGCTGAGGAGCACCCCCCCGTAGCTGAGGTGGAAGAGATGGCGTCCGCACCACCGGAGCCCGTGGCCGAACCCGCTGCGGAGGCACCGGAGCCAGGACCGGAATCCACCGAACCGGAACCGGAGACGGTTGAGCCGGCGGCAGACACGCCGGAGCCTGAGGCGGAGACACCCGAGCCGGAGAAAACAGAAGAGACCCCCACCGAGGAGCCTTCTCCCGAGCCCGAGGAAAAAGAAGAGACTCCTACTGAGGAACCTCCTGCCGAGCCCGAGGTCCCCGAAGAAAACAACAAAGACGCAGACAAGAAGCCGTAGCTGCGTTTTGTGGTGCCGTTCGTGTTTCCATAGCATGGGCGCGTGGGGTTTTCACCCCTGCGTTCGCGTCCCTTCAGGCAAAGTTAAAAATTTCTTTGGCAATGCGCGGGACATATGATAATAATAGTGGGGTCTCGTCGCTGAAGCGCCAAGATCGGATAGGATACCGGGAACATGGATGTGGACCTTCTTTTCCTGAAAAAGACTCCTCCTCACAGTCAGGAGACGGAAAAGACTATCCTGGGCGGCATCCTGGTCAACAACAGGAACCTCAATGTGGTCCTCTCCCTTGTCTCTGCGGAGGATTTCTATAAAGATGCCAACCGCCAGATCCTGGAGCGGATGTCGTCCCTCGTCGACAAGGGCCAGCCGATCGACCTTCTCACCCTTACGGAAGAACTCCAGAAGTCGGGAATCCTGGACGAAGTCGGGGGAGCGGCGTATCTGTCATCCCTGATGGACGGGGTCCCGAAGAGCCTGAATATCGAGTACCACGCACGCATCCTCAAGGAAAAGGCGCTGCTCCGGCGCCTTATCACCTCCTCAGCCAAAATCATCTCGTCCAGCTATGAGCAGAAGGAGGACGCAGACCTGCTTCTGGAGGAAGCTCAGGCCGCCATCATCAATGTCGCCGAGCAGCGGGTCAAGCCCGGATTCGTCCCCATCGGCGCTCTCACCTCGCCGGCCGTCGCCAACATCGACGCCCTGCGCCACCGCCAGGAGGCCGTCACCGGCCTCCCTTCCGGCTTCCGGGATCTCGACGCCTTGACCGCGGGTTTTCACGGCTCAGAGTTCATCGTGGTCGCGGCCCGGCCCTCGATGGGGAAGACGGCCCTCTGCCTCAACATCTCCCAGTACATCGGAATCCACACGGATCATTGCGTGGGCTTCTTCTCGCTGGAGATGTCCAAGGAGCAGCTGGTGATGCGGCTGCTCTGCTCCCAAGCCCAGGTGGACCTGCAGAAGATGAGGACAGGATTCTTGAGCGAAGGGGACTTCAGGAGCGTCCAGAAGGGAGCCGAAGCCCTCGCCAAATGTAAGATCTACGTGGACGAGACCCCGGGCCTTTCTGTGATCGAGATGAAGGCCAAAGCGCGGAGGCTGAAGATGGAGGCGAACCTGGATATCGTCTTCGTCGATTACATGCAGCTCATGCGGGGGGGCGGCAGGCATGAAAACCGGGTCCAGGAGATCTCCTTCATTTCCCGGTCCTTGAAGGAGCTGGCCAAAGAGCTCCAGATGCCGGTCGTCGGCATCTCACAGCTCAGCCGGGCCCCGGAAAAGGGGCGTGCCCGCCCCATCCCCCAGCTCTCGGACCTGAGGGAATCCGGCGCCATTGAGCAGGATGCGGATGTGGTCATCTTCATCTACCGCGAGGAATTTTATAAGCCGGAGGACGAGACCGTCAAAGGGATCGCCGACGTGAGCATCGCCAAGCAGCGCAACGGGCCCACCGGCAAGATCTCGCTGGCCTTCCTAAATAAATTCGCCCGGTTCAACGATCGTGAGTTCTACTCCCTCGAAGAATGAACGATGGCCACAGAGTCCAAGCCCTTCCCTTTCTCCACCCTGTTTTCTCAGGTCGGCCAGGTCGGGCTCCTGTTCGGACGGGCTGTTGCCGGCCTGTTTCATAAACCCTTCGAGAAGGAAAACTTCCTCCAGCAGCTCGAGGACATCGGCGTCCGGTCTCTGCCGGTCGTCTCGCTAACGGCGGCGTTCGGGGGCCTAGTCTTCGGGCTCCAGACCTATTCCGGTTTCCATCGCTTTATCGGGCCTGGATCCGAGGCCTACGGCGGGCCGGTCATCAGCCTGGGATTGACCAAGGAGCTGATCCCCATCCTGGTGGGCTTGATGATCACGGGCAGGGTAGGATCTGCCATGGCCGCCGAGATCGGGACCATGAAGATCACCGAGCAGGTCGATGCCCTGTACAGCCTGGGTGCCGACCCGGTGCGCTATCTGGTCTCGCCCCGGCTTCTGGCGAGCGTTATCATGATGCCGGTGCTTGTCCTGTACGGGGACATCATCGGGATCGCTTGCGGCTATATCTACAACCTCACGATGGGGGTTAACGGGCACATCTACCTTAAGAACACTCTGCTTTACATGGAGTTTTGGGATGTACTCACCGGGCTGATCAAGGCGTCTGTCTTCGGTGGCTTTATCGCCGTCATCGGCTGTTGGCAGGGCTTGGAGGCGCGTGGCGGGGCCGAGGGCGTGGGCCGTGCCGCCACCCGCGCGGTGGTGGCCGCCAGCATCGCGGTTCTTATCCTGAACTTCTTTCTCAGCAAGGCCATGCCCGCGGATCTGGTGATATGATCGAGATACAGGAGCTTCACAAGTCGTTCGGCAGCCATCATGTCCTCCAAGGGCTCGATCTGAGCATCCGCATGGGGGAGACCCTTGCTGTCATCGGTCAGAGCGGCTCCGGCAAGAGCATCCTGATCAAGCACATAATCGGGCTGATGAGGCCCGATCAGGGCCGGATCATCGTCGACGGCGTGGACATTTGCTGTCTCTCGGAGAGAGCGATGTATGATGTGCGCCGCAAGTTCGGGCTCCTGTTTCAGGCCGCGGCCCTGTTCGACTCCCTCACCGTGGCCGAGAACGTGAGGTTCGGCCTCGAGCGCTACCGCGATGACACACCGGAAAGGACGCGGGAGATCGTCCGGGACAGTCTTGCCAAGGTGGGACTCAGCGACGTGGAAGACCTCATGCCTTACGAGCTGAGCGGCGGGATGAAGAAGCGTGTGGGGCTGGCCCGAGCCATCGCCTACGGCCCAGAGATCATGCTGTACGACGAGCCTTCCACCGGCATCGATCCCATCCGAGCCGATGCGATCAATGACCTCATAATCCGTATGCAGCAGGAGATGAGCGTCACCTCGGTCGTGATCACACACGACATGACCAGCGCGTACAAAGTTGCAGACCGGATAGCCATGCTCTATAATGGGGTGATCGTGCAGGCCGGACCGCCCGATGAGATCCGGAACAGCTCCGATCCGATCGTGCAGCAGTTCATCCATGGGCGAGCCGAGGGGCCGATCAAGGAATACTGATACGAAAATCCGGCCGTTCGAAAGAACGGATTGTAGGAAGATACGATGAAGCGTGAGATCAAGATCGGGATATTTCTGACCATAGCGCTCGGCATAATCGCCGCCTTTATTTTTGTCGTGGGCGATCTGGGCACGATCTTCCAAAAGCCTGGCTATGAGGTCTTCCTCTATTTCGACTCCGCCACCGGCCTGGAGAAACGGACCGGTGTTCGCCTGGCAGGGGTCAAGGTAGGTTATGTCAAGGACATTCGGCTGAAGGACAACCAGGCGGAGGTGATCCTGAGGATCGATCAGGAGGTGGCTTTCAGGACAGACAGCCAGGCCACCCTGGCTGCGCTGGGGCTCCTGGGAGAGAAATACATCGAGATCATCCCCGGCGCCAGCGGTGCCATCTGCCTCCCCGGCGGCACGATCCCGGTCGTCCCCCCCATGGGATTGGAACAGCTGGGCTCAGAGCTGGCCTCGGTGAGCGGAGAGATCCGGGAGACGGGCAAGGTGCTGAGAGAGCTGCTGGGGAGCGCCGACTCGCGGACGAACCTCACGCTCATCCTGGAAAACATGGCCTCCTTCGCATCCGATCTGAGGGAGTTTTCCCAGCTCAATTCCCCCGCCATAAACCAGGGGATCCAGAAGGGATCCCGCGCCATCGAAAACTTCGATTCCAGGGTGGAGGCCCTGGCCGCCAGCCTGGACGAGCTCGTCGTGCTGATGCGGGACGTGGTTGCGGAAAACCGCGATGGCGTAAAAGACAACCTGGAGCGCATCCAGGCACTGCTCGACAAGGCGGACGGATCCCTTGGAAAACTGGACAGTGCCCTCAACAAAATCAATGAAGGCGAGGGAACCCTGGGCCGCCTGATCCAGGAAGAGGACCTGTATGAGGATGCCCAGAAGGCCGTGGGAGAGGTCCAGCGGGCTGTGGAGCCGGTGTCGAGCTTCCGGGCCGGAGGCTTGCTGCAGTTCATCTACTATGATGATCCGGAAGAGATCAAGAGCTACCTGACCCTGACCTTCTGGCCGGTGTCCGATAAATTCCTGCTGGGCCAGGTGATCCAGGATCCCGTCCTGGACACCTTCGCCTATTCGCTCCAGGGGGGCATCCGCTGGAACGACATCCAAGCCCGGGCCGGGGTCATGGAATCCAAGATCGGCGGTGCCGTGGATTTTTTTGCGTTCCGGGACCGGGTGAGGTTCACCATCGAACTTTTTGACTTCAACCGGAATGTCTTCCCGCACTTCCGGATCCTGGGAAGCTATTCTCCCGTGCGGTATATTTCATTGCTTTTTGGTTTGGACGACTTTGGGCTCAAAGAGAAACGCGAGCTCTTTTTTGGTTTGGGATTCGGCATATGAAAAAATCAGGATCTGTCTTCTCCTGCCAGAGCTGCGGGTTTCAGTCCCCCAAGTGGCTGGGCCGCTGTCCCGGCTGTGGGGAGTGGAACTCCCTGATCGAGGAAGCGGCCGAACAGGCCGCTGTGGAATTCGCCTTCCCGCCCACGGAACCGGTCCTCTACCAGGATGTGGAGGAGGCCGCCAAACAGAAGATCCAGACCGGGATCGCCGAACTCAATCGGGTCATGGGAGGGGGAGTGGTCCTGGGATCGCTGGTGCTCATCGGAGGCGAGCCCGGGATCGGAAAGTCCACGCTGCTGCTCCAGGTAAGCCGGGACTTTGCCGCTACGGGGAGCCGGGTCCTGTATGTCTCGGGGGAGGAGTCCCTCGAGCAGATCAAGCTCCGGGGCTCCCGCCTGGGGATCGGCCCAGGCGACCTGTATCTCCTGGCGGAGACCAACCTGGAGCGGATCATCGCTCAGGCCGAAAAACTCGCCCCGCGCATCCTGGTCCTGGATTCGGTCCAGACGGTCCACTCGGCCAAGCTGACCTCCAGCCCAGGGAGCATCAGCCAGGTGCGGGAAGTCACGAATCAGGTCTTCCGGTTTTCTAAAAAGAACGAGGTCTCCTCCTTCCTGGTGGGACACATCACCAAGGAGGGATCCCTGGCCGGGCCCAAGACCCTCGAACACATGGTCGATGTCGTCCTGTATTTCGAGGGCGAGCGGGACCACAGCCACCGCGTGCTGCGCGCCCTGAAAAATCGTTTCGGTCCGGTCTCGGAACTGGCCGTCTTCGAGATGGGCAGCCGCGGCCTCGAGGCGATCTCCAATCCTTCCGCCTTCTTCCTCAAAGAACGGCCGACGGATGCGGCGGGGAGCGTCGTGGTCAGCACCCTGAAAGGAACGAGACCACTGTTGGCCGAGATCCAGGCCCTGGTCTCATCCACGCTTTTTTCTGGGAACCCGAGGCGCATGTCCATCGGCCTCGATCATTTCCGGACGGGCATGCTGCTGGCAGTGATCGAGAAGAAGCTGGGATTCGGCTTCGGTGGGGAGGATATCCACCTCAACGTGGCCGGGGGATTGAGCATCGACGAGCCGGCTGTCGACCTGGGGGTCGTGGCGGCCGTGGTATCCTGTGTGAAGAACCGTCCCGTTCCGGCTGGGATGACCGTCTTGGGTGAGATCGGGCTCAGCGGCGAGATCCGCTCGGTCAGCCAGCCCGTGGCACGGGTCAAAGAGGCTGCCCTTCTGGGATTTGAAACGGTGGTGCTGCCTCACGGGAACCTGGATGCGCTGGGCAAGGAAGACCTCCCCGGCATCGAGCTCCACGGAGCCCGCCATATCCAGGAAGCGTTAGGATTCATATTTTAGTTTTACCCATATATATGTAGGAAGGTTTATCATGAGCATTTTTATCTTTCGATTGGTGGTTGTGGCAATCATAACCCTGGCGGGATATTTTTTCCCGCCCTTCAACCTGCTCCCCCAATACGGTGCGCTCACGGGGTTTCTGCTCTGTGTCCTTATCATCTACCTGGAGACCGTGATCCGCAAAAGCCAGTTCAAGACCATCTGGAGCTCGACCCTGGGGACCTTTGCCGGGGTGGTGCTGGGCTGGGCCCTGGGGTCCGTGTACCAGACCATCTCCAACGATCCGCCGACGATCCTGTTCATCCGGGTGTTTTTCCTGATCATCATGCCGTACATCGGATTCCTGGTGGGCTCGAAAAAATCGGAGTGGCTGATCCCGGCCCACCTGATGCGCTTCTTCAGGGAAAAGGCCGAGGGCCGGATCTACAAGATCGTCGACACCAGCGTCATCATCGACGGCCGCATCGCGGATATCTGCGATACGTCGTTCATCGAGGGGACGCTCATCGTGCCCCAGTTCATACTCAAGGAGCTGCAGCTGGTCGCGGATTCCTCGGACAGCGTCAAGCGCCAGCGGGGGCGGCGGGGGCTGGACGTCTTGGATCATCTCCAGAAATCCAGCGAGGTTAACGTGATCATAACGGAGCTGGATTTCCCCGATGTGGTCGATGTGGACTCCAAGCTGATCGAACTGGCCAAACACATGGACGCCAAAATCGTTACCAATGACTTCAACCTCCACAAGGTGGCCCAGCTCCAGGGTATTTCCGTCCAGAACATCAACGAGCTGGCTAACGCCCTCAAGCCCGTGGTGCTGCCAGGGGAATCGATCCATGCCTTCATCCTCAAGGAAGGCAAGGAAAAGGATCAGGGAGTGGCCTACCTGGATGACGGCACCATGGTCGTGGTCGACAACTCGCGGAAGATGATCGGCCAGACCATAGACGTCACCGTGACTTCGGTGCTCCAGACCACGGTAGGGAAAATGATCTTCGGCCGCTACAACGGCGAGGCCTGAGGAGGGTACCATGGCCGAGAAGAGTAAGACGGAAAAATACGAGTTCCAATCCGAGATCCGGCAGCTCCTGAACATCCTGGTCTATTCCCTTTACAAACACAAGGACGTGTTCGTACGGGAACTGGTATCCAATGCCGTGGATGCCCTCAACAAGGTCCGGTTCGAAAGCTTGACCCGGGAGGATGTGGAGGACCAGGACGCCGAGCTGCGCATCGATATCGGATTCAATGAGAGCCAGAACAAGCTGACCATCGAGGACAGCGGCGTGGGGATGACCAAGGAGGAATTGATCGAGAATATCGGGACCATCGCCCATTCAGGGACCATGGATTTCCTCAAACAGCTGGCTGAGACCGAAGAGAAGGAGCGGGTCGATCTGATCGGCAAGTTCGGAGTCGGATTCTATTCCAGCTTCATGGCCGCCAAGGAGATCCATCTCTATACGCGCTCGTTCCGCAAAGGGAGCAAAGCCTGGCTGTGGAAATCCAAGGGTGATGCCGATTACACGATCCAGGAGACGGTCAAGAAGAAACGGGGCACCCGGATCGAGCTGTTCCTCAAGAAGGAGGACAAGGAGTTTCTGGAAAAAACCCGTATCCAGGGCATCCTATCGCGCTACTCCAAGTTTGTCCCCTTCCCCGTGTATGTGGAGAATGAGAAGCTGGAGGTCATGGAGGCCATCTGGTCTCAGCCCAAGTCCGGCCTCCAGGATCAGGAGTATATCGACTTCTACAAATTCCTGGAAAATACGCAGGAGGAGCCAGAGACCTGGCTGCACCTCTCCTCGGATGCGCCGGTCCAATTCAGCGCCATCCTGTATGTGCCCAAGATGTCGTTCGAGCTGCTGGGAGTCTTCAAGGCCGATCCGGGCGTGGACCTGTACTCCCGCAAGGTCCTGATCGAGAAGGGCTCAAAGGACATCATGCCCGAGTATCTCCGGTTCGTCCAAGGGGTCATCGATTCCGAGGACATCCCCCTCAACATCTCTCGCGAGACCATCCAGAGCAACGTCAAGATCGAAAAGATCCGCAAACATGTGCTGAAGCAGATCCTCTCGCACTTGAAGAAACTCAAGGACAAGGACCGCGAACAGTACCTCCGCATCTGGGAGCATTTCAGCCGGAACCTCAAGGAGGGAGTCGCCACCGATCCGGACAACAAGGACCGGCTGGCACACCTGCTGTTCTTCCACTCCTCCAAGAAACCGGGGGAAGAGCTGCTGGATCTCAAGGAATACGCCGCGGGCATGGCCAAGGATCAGAAGGAGATCTACTACCTGACCGGGCTGGACCTGGAGAGCCTGGAGAAGGATCCCGCCCTGGAGGCATTCCGAAAAAAAGACCTGGAGGTCCTGTTCCTGGACGACCCCCTGGACGAGTTCGTTGTGGAGCACCTCCAGGAGTACGACGGCAAGCCTTTCAAGCGGGCCGAAAGTGCGGACATTAAAGTCAAGAAGGAGACAACGGACGACAAGACCTACCTGAAGAAAGTGGACGGCTTCGTGGAGTACCTGAAGGCCACCTACGGGGAACGGGTGGTGGATGTCCGGGTGTCGCAGCGGCTGGTGGACAGCCCCTGCCTGCTCACCGATCCGACGGGAGGGCCCTCCGTCCATGTGGAGCGGCTCCTCAAGATGGCGCACAAGGACTACCAGTTCACGCGGAAGGTACTGGAGATCAATCCGGATAACGACCTGATCAAGGAGATGGTCCGGGTACATGCGGCCAAGCCCAACTCGCCCCAGATCGAAGAATTGTCTCTTCAGCTCCTCGATAATATGCTCCTGCGTGAGGGCGTTGTAGAGGATATGGAGGGCGTGGTGCGCCGCATGCAGCAGATCATGCTGCATGCCTCCAAGGCTGTCCGGACGCCCGCCCGCAAGAAAGCTTCCGGGGACAAGGCATAGGCGCCATGCGTACGGCCGCCATCATCGTTTCCGCCGGGCTTGGCAGGCGGTTTGGCGCGGCCAAACACGAGGCCCTGCTGGCGGGACTGCCGATCCTGGAGCGGTCGCTCGAGGCCTTCCAATCGACGCCGGAGGTGGGGGGCATCGTCCTCGTCCTGAGGGGCCCGGCCGCTGGCGGATCGTTCCGGCAGCGCTTCTCCAAGATACTGTCGATCGTTCCGGGAGGGGCCGAAAGGCAGGATTCGGTCCGCCTCGGCTTTCAGGAACTGGATCCTGAGGCTTGGGACCTCGTCCTTGTCCATGACGGAGTGCGACCTCTGGCCGGACCGGAGCTTATCCGGCGTGTGATCGCTGCGGCGGCTGTATCCGGCGCAGCGATTCCGGTGATCCCTGAGGAAGACACGCTGAAAGAGGTCGCGCAGAATGTCGTGCGCGCCACGCTCGACAGGGCCGGCATCTTCCGCAGCCAGACACCCCAGGGTTTTCGCTATGGCATGCTGGAGAGGGCATTGGGCGAGGCGGAAAAGGCCGGCTTCTCAGGCACGGATGAAGCCGCCCTGGTGGAGCGCCTGGGCATCGAGGTTTCGGCCGTCCCCGGAGAACGCTCGAACATCAAGATCACCACTCCGGAGGATATCCGGATAGCGGAGGCGTACCTTGACGAAAATCGTTAGGACGGGGATCGGATACGATATCCACAGGCTGGACGAAGGCCACAGGCTTGTCCTGGGAGGAGTGGAGATCTCTTTTGCCAAGGGACTCGTGGGCCATTCGGACGGGGACGTCCTGATCCATGCCGTGATCGATGCGCTGCTGGGGGCCATGGGCGAGAAGGACATCGGGCAGTGTTTTCCCGATACCAATCCCGCCTACAAGAACATCCGGAGCACGGAGCTCCTGGTCTCTGTTGCGATCCAGCTCAAGCAGAAGGATTACGAGATCTGCAACATCGACAGCATCGTCATCGCGGAAGAGCCAAAGCTCGCCCCCTTTATTCCCGCCATGAAGGACAATCTGTGTCCCATCCTGGGCCTGCCGGTCCAGGACCTGGGCATCAAGGCCAAGACTCGGGAAGGACTGGGCGACGTGGGAGAGGGGCGAGCCATTGCGGCCTGGGCCGTGGCCACGATCGCGCCGCGCGGCTGACCGGGGAAATCCTTCAGATCCGCTCGATCCGGCGCCGGTGCGGCCGCGAGGGAGGAGGGGAAAGGATCGGGATTGGCTGAGCCTGTAGGGTCGATCCGCCCTTGAAGAAAGAGAGGAGAACGCTCTCAAGAGCATCTATGGTCAGCCAATCCCGAAAGGTTTTTCTGAGTGAGTCCGTTCTTTCCTGCAAGAGCCGCATGGTTTTTCTCATCTATTTATCTCATCGTTCCATATATATAGACGTCGCAGGCCCGGGAAAGGTTTCCCCCGGAGTGGGATTTGTGGGCCGCCCGGGGAGTGGAGGTGAAGCATGACGGGCTATCTGGTATACTAAGGCATCAGGAGATTGAGCATGGACAAAGACCAAGTGCGTGTGCGGTTCGCGCCCAGCCCCACGGGGCTCCTTCACGTGGGCAATGCCAGGACCGCACTCTTCAACTGGCTGTTCGCACGCCAGCGGCAAGGGACCCTGATCCTGCGCGTGGAAGACACCGATGCGGAGCGGTCTGCCCCCGAGTATGAGCAGAAGCTGATCGAAGACCTTCGCTGGCTGGGGCTGGACTGGGACGAGGGGCCGGATGCGGGGGGGGCCTGCGGCCCCTACCGACAGTCGGCCCGCCTGGACCTCTATGCCTCGCACACGCAGAAGCTGCTGGAAGGCGGTCACGCATATTACTGCTTCTGCACGCCTGAGGAATTGGACCGTGATCGGCAGACGGCTCTGGCCGCCGGCCGGACCCCGGTCTACGGCGGCAGGTGCCGCTCAATTTCCCGGGAGGCCGCACTTGAGCGCATCGCATCCGGGGAGGCTGGTTCGGTGAGGCTTGTGACCCCGGGAGAAGGGGAGCTCCGCTTCGACGACCTGGTCCGGGGGAACATGTCCTTCGATCTGGCCGTGGTGGGGGATCCGATCCTGGTGCGCTCAAACGGCCTGCCGGCCTACAACTATGTCGTGGTGATTGACGATGTCCTCATGTGCATCACCCATGTGATCCGGGGCGAAGACCACCTTGCGAATACCGTGCGTCAGCTCCTCACCTACCAGGCGTTCGATTATCCAGCCCCGCAGTTCGCTCACCTCTCCATGGTGATGGGAGAGGACAATGCACGCCTGAGCAAGAGGCATGGAGCTACGGCCGTGAGCCAATTCGCACAGGACGGGGTTCTGGCCCCGGCCCTGTTCAACTACCTTGCGCTGTTGGGATGGGCCCCGCCCGAGGGACAAGAGGTTTTGGGGCGGGACGAGCTGGTGGAGCTTTTCGACCTGGGGAAAGTCAGCCGTTCGGCCGCGATCTTCGATTACGGCAAGCTGCACTGGCTGAACCGCCAGCACATCAAGCGCCTCTCCGGCCGCTCACAGGCGGAGGGGGCCCGGCCGCACCTGGAGGAAGCTGGCTATCTTCCCCTGGAGATGACCGATGCGCACTGGTCCTGGCTGGAAGGGGCCGTTGCGGCCCTGAGCGAGCGGGTGGATACCTTCGCCGACCTCAAGGACAGCTTCGCCCAGATCTTCGACTTTTCCCTGGAGAAGCTGGGAGAAGAGGAGTGGGCCGATCTCGAGAGTGAATGCGGGGCCCGGGTCATCAGGTCCTTTGCCGGGCTGCTGGCCGGGATCGACCGCCTGGATTTTGCTGCCTTTGCCGAGATGACCAAGGCCATAAAGCAGGAGACCGGCTGCAAGGGCCGCGACCTTTTTCATCCCCTGCGTGTGGCCTTGACGGCCAGGGGCTCCGGCCTGGACCTGGACAAGTTCATCCCCATTGTCGAATCCGGTGCGGGGCTCGACTTCCCCATTCCCCTGCAGAGCTGTTCCGAGAGGATCGGGGCCGTCTTGGCTTATCTGGACAAATAATACTTGGGGGAAAACGGCCCGGGAGAAAGAGAGATGGGCCGCTTTTTTACGGCACTTCACCCTTGAACTCGAGCTCCGGCTTGAAGTTCACCCAGCGGTTGAGCAGAGAGATCAGGAAGAACACCACCATGATCGCGAAGGAGATCCCGATGGAGGGCCAAACCCCCAGCCGGCTGACCAGCATGGGTGCGAAGGCCGTGATGAAACCGCCTCCCAGGAACGGTTCGTAGATCATCTGCTTGAAGCCGAAGGCCCTGGCGGTGTCGGTCTTGTAGAGCGGATCGACCACGCGCAGCAGCAGCAGCCCGATGGCCGTGACCCCGGTCTGCATCCCGAATTCCGTGATCCCCCTCTCGAACCAGAAGCGCGGGAACATGCGCGGGGCCAGAAACACTGCACAGAATACCATCCAGCCCACTCCCGTGGTCATGATGATGACGAAAGGCCACAGGTAGCTCACGAACACGTCCAGGTTGATGCTGGCGATGGCGGAGATGACCAGGATATCCAGGGCGAATCCCAGGATGCGGTCGAAGGTATTCTTGTCATAATACTGGTTGATCTTGAGTACCATGGAGCTCCTCTGTACGATCAGCCCGCCGATCATGGCCAGCGGGAAGAGGGGGAGCTTGTCAAACTCCGGGTGGATGGCCTTGAAGCCTGAGAGCATGCCCCATCCCAGGAGGATGGCAACGCCCACGATGGCGAAATGAAAGGTCAGGGGCTCGATGGCTTCGGAGGCCACGGTGGCGGTGGCGATGGAGAAGCGCTGGGGCTTGGGGATGAGGCCCTTCTTCTTGTAGGAGGGGATGCCCTTTTTTTCGCTCAGGTATGCGCAGTAGTTCCGGCGGATGGCGATGTTGATCAGGATCATGCCTACGATAACGGCCGAGAGGACCCCGACCGTGGCGGACATGAGAGACAGGTCTCCCCCGGCCGCGAATCCGTAGCCTTCGAAGGCGTACTTCATGCCGGCGGCGGTCCCGTGCCCTCCGGAGAAGCCGATCTCGACGATGCAGGCGAAGAGCTTGTGGACCCCGAAGAGCGGCATCAGCACCAGCACCGTGACCAGCAGGGCGATGAAATACTGTCCCATGCCCGCCACGACACCGAAGCAGAGCTGAGAGCCGCCGGTCGACCAGATTTTTTTCACGCCGGGGATCTCGACGCCCAGGAACAGCGTCGCAAATACCACGTTGATCAGGATCCCCGCCAGGGGCCTCCAGTGGACCAGGATCCACTCCGGGATGAGGTTGATACCGTACGGACCCATGGCCAGGGCGATGAATCCGGCGATGATGGACGAAGGGAGGAACAGCCTCTGCAGTATTTTTATGTTGGCCCGGAGGGCCTTGCCGACCAGCAGGAAAGCAGACAGGACACAGATGCTGATCAGGAATTCCATATCGTCGCCTCCTCGGCAGGAAAGGATCTTCGCATCATAGAAGTTTTACCATATCGGATTTGACCGGGATTGTCCACGACGGACCCGCCAGGATGCTGGTCTTTTCATGCGGTTTTCTCTATGATATAAACCGGAACACGCAGGAACCCTTCATCCATGTCCAAGATCGGCCGCATCAATGCTGTCCGGGAGATCATCCTGGCTGACCCGGAACGCATCGACCGCCTGCTCGTGGCCGAAAACAGCGGCAATCCCAAGGTCCGAGAACTGGCTGCCCTGGCAAAGGAAAAGCGGGTTCCCGTGGAGGCCGTCAACCGGAAGCAGCTGGACCGCATGCTGCCGAGGAATCAGGGGCTCCTGGCCCAGGTCTCTCCCAAGGGTTTTGTCAGCGTGGAGGCCCTGCTGGGGGGCGAGGACCGTAACTTCCTGGTGCTCCTGGACGGCGTGGAGGATCCCCAGAACCTGGGGGCCATCATCCGGTCTGCCGAGGGCGCGGGGGCACAGGGTGTGATCCTCCCTACCCGGCGGGCGGTGGGGCTGACGCCTGCCGTCTATGAGGCATCGGCCGGGGCAGCGGAACACCTGCCCGTGGCGCAGGTCACAAACCTGGCCCGGACCATGGAATCTCTCAAGCGGTCCGGCTTCTGGTTGGTTGGCGCCGAGGGCGGCGCCCGCCGTCCCTGGTATGAATTCGACTACACCGTCCCCGTGGCCCTGGTACTAGGGTCCGAAGGCCGGGGGCTGCGCCCCCTGGTCAAGAGCAAATGTGACGCCATCCTGTCCCTGCCGCTCAGAGGAGCGGTTTCTTCTCTGAACGTGTCGGCGGCGGCGGCCATTTTTTTCTACGAGGTCGTGCGTCAGCGGGGCTGGGACAGATCCCAATCCACCGAAGTATAGATAAGGAGGCGAAGATTCCTTTCATCTGGAAACCTGCAAAAAAACCTGAGAAGACGGACGGCAACGGCCGCACCTTCGTGATCTGCAACCCCCATTCCAACCGGGACCGCCACCGCCCGCTCATCCCCAAGGAGATCAAGGCGCTGGAGGAGGCGGAGATCGATTTCATCTACGCCATCACCGAAAATCCCATGGATGAGTATCACATGGCCGTAGAGGCCATCCAGGACGGATTCGACACCATTGTCGCCTCGGGAGGAGACAGCACCGTCAGCAATATCGCCGATGCCCTCTTGAGCAACCGCCCGGAAACGCGCTTCGGCGTCCTGCCCATGGGAACGGGAAACGACTTTGCTACGGGCAATAACATCCCCCGTTCCATAGCCCAGGCGGTGGAGGTCCTCAAGCGCGGCCATACGGAAAAGCGCGACGTGATCAAGATCGGGGAGCGCTATGCGGTGAGTCTGGTGGGATTCGGATTCGATATCACGATGAGCGAGATCCATCTCAGCAACAAAGTACTCAAGGGACAGATGCTCTACTTCTGGTCCATCATCCAGGCAATTTTTAAACACAAGGGCGATTTCATCCGGGTGGAGACCGACAGCGGCGAGGTCATCGAAGGGAAGGCCATGATGCTGAACCTGGGCAACAACCGGATCTCCGGGGGCGGTTATCCCACCTGTCCCAAAGCCGACATGACCGACGGAAAGCTGGACGTCATGTTCATCGATGAGTGCGGGCCCGGAACACGCCTGCATCTGTTCCAGCTCGTGCAGAAGGCACGGCACCTGGGGCATCCGCTCGTGCACTACACACAGGCGGCTTCCGTGACCGTGACCTGCGAGGTCCCCATCGCCTTCCACACGGAGGGGGAGCTGTTCTACACGGAACACAAGGAGCTGACGGCCCAGGTTATCCCGGGCCGCCTCGAGCTGATCGTTCCCGAGTCCGCCGGGCCCGGAGAGTAGACGCGCTCTGCCCGTGCTGTCGCCGAATATCATTCAGGAAAAGATTCTCTTCATCATGAATAAAATGCAGATACCCGCAGTATATGCCCATGAAGAGACAAACAGATGGCCAAACAGACAGGAATATGCGCCGACCAGGTGTTGTCCGGAGTGCGGGTGAGACCCATGGCGGAGACTAAGCTGACGGAAAAAGAGATCTTGATCCGAGTCCGCCAGGGCGACCGCCAGGCTTACCAGGGGATCGTCAAGTGTTATATGCAGACCGCCTACTACATCGCCCTGGGATTTGTCCACAACCAGCAGGACGCCCTGGACATTTCCCAGGATGCGTTCGTGCGGGCGTTCCGAAAGATCAAACAGTTCGATCCCGAGAAGCGGTTCTTTCCCTGGTTCTACCGGCTGCTCAAGAACCTGTGCCTGGACCACATCAAGAAACGCAAGCGCATGGCCGAGGTGCCCCTGGATGATGTCCAGCTGTTCAAAGAAGACAAGGACAACCATGAGCTTAAGGAGATCGCGTGGAAAGGCATCGAAGAGCTCCCCTTTGAACAGCGGGAGGTCATCATCCTCCGCTACTTCCGGCAGTATTCCTACGAGGAGATCGCTGAGGTGACGGGGAAGCCCATAGGCACGGTCATGTCGTCTCTTTTTTACGCAAAAAAGAAATTGCGTGAGATCCTGAAAAAATATTGGTATTCGGAAGAGACCAGCTAGGAGAATCTCATGGAGCATGCAGATATCAAAAAACTCGTTGCGTCCTACCATGAGGATGTGCTTGACCAGGGCCAGAAAAACCAGGTGGAGGAGCATATCCGGACCTGCCCCGAATGCCGCAAGGATTTTGAGGAAACGCGAAAATTCGAGGAGGTCATGGGAAAAATGGCGTTCAAGAAACCCCCAAAAGAGACTTGGGAAGTCTACTGGACCTCGGTGTACAACCGCATGGAGAGGGGAGTTGGGTGGATTTTTATATCCATCGGTGCTATGATTCTTCTCTTTTTAGGCGGTTACTTGCTGGTGGAAGCCATCATCCAAGATCCGGAGATCCCCGTGCTGCTGAAGGTGGGGATCCTGGCCGTGATGGCCGGTGTGGCGGTTCTGCTGGTTAGCTTCGGCCGAGAGCGGCTGTTCGTGGATAAGCGAGAGCGCTACAAGGAGGTCCTGAAATGATGATCGTCACGATAAATGAAGTCCCGGGGAAGACCATAAAGACGAACCTGGGCCTGGTGCGCGGCAATACCATCCGGGCCCGTCATTTGGGGCGGGATATCTCGGCCGCACTGAAGAACATCGTGGGTGGCGAGATCACCGATTACACCAAGATGATGGCGGAGTCCAGGGAGCAGTCGCTCGACCGCATGGTCGAGGAGGCGGAAAGCCTGGGAGCCAACGCCATCATCGGCGTCAGATTTACGACCTCCATGATCATGCAGAGTGCGTCCGAGATCCTGGCCTATGGCACGGCCGTTATAGTCGAGTAGACGAGAGCGTCCTGCCCGAATCGGGATCCATGCGACGATTCCTTGCCCTTTTCACACTCGCCGGCCTATTCCTGTCGGCGGTACCCGTGAGCTCTTCACCACAGGAAGAATACGAGAGGGGCACTTTTTCCATCTATTTCATGGACGAAAAGGTCGGCTATGAGGAGTTTGTCTGGCGCCGGGACGCCGACGGCATTGTCCTGAGCATCGAGGGCCGCATCACCAAACCCATTCAGATGTCCATCGAGGAGCTGGTGATCCGCATGAATGCCAGCTTCATCCCCATTTCGTTCCGCTTCAGGGGCTCAGTGGGCGGCGTGGTTCAGAACATCGAGAGCGAGATCCAGGATGGGGAGGCTCATAACACCATCCGGGCGGGTGATCAGGAACAGTTCAGCAGGGTCCAGATCCGGCGGGATGCGATCCTGCTCCCGAATCCGATTTTTTCCCCTTACATGGCCATCACCAAGAAATACGGCTGTTCCCTCGAGGAGGCCCTCGAACTCTCCGCCTACATCATCCCTCAGGTCGAGACGCCATTCACCCTGAGCCCCAAGGAAGGTCAGCCCTGCATCCTGATCATGGAGATGGGGGCCACCCAGGTCGAACTGATTACGGATGAGGACGGCCAGCTCCACAGCATGTCGATTCCTCTGCAGCACCTTCGCATCGTCCGCGAATAGCCCTCCTGAATTATTCAAAAAAATATCGACACTTCCAGGATGAAGAGCCAGTCTTCTTCATGTCGACAGGTTGTGCCCTCCGAATTCTGAAAATTCCAGGAAAGGCGAATATTAATGCTTGACATGAGAAGCGCTGCGGCCTTAAGGTATACGCATGCTGTCAAGATTGAAGCAAACATGCGCGTAAGGGAACACCATGAAAAAGATCATGTTTACAAGGGAAGAGGTCCTGGAGCGGGCCGGGATATCCGAAAAAGAACTGCTGGACTGGGAACAATTGAAGCTGCTGAAGCCTGTGGGCCAGACCAAGGATAGAGTGCGGTTCTACACCCGGGAGTCGCTGGACCGGATCCTGCACATCCAGAAGCTGCTGGCGTTGGGTTATGAACCGGAACACATCCAGAAGATCATAAAAAAAGTGGGGATCCCTCGTGCCGATGATGGCAGGGAACCACCGGAGCGTTTAAACAAGTTCCTGACGGTAGGGGACCTGGCGGACCGCGTAGGCATCAGCCCCCGTGCCGTCAAGCACTGGGAAGACAAGGGCATCATCGAGCCGGAGATGAGGAGCGAGGGGGGATTCCGGCTCTATTCGGATAGCTATGTCTATCTTTGCCAGCTGATCAAGGACCTCCAGCTCTTCGGGTATTCCCTGGAGGAGATCAAGGCCATCTCGGATCTGTTCCGAGATTTCCTGACGATAGACCAGAACCTCTCCGCCTTTTCTACGGCCGAGGCGGCCCTCAGGCTGGAGAGCATGACCGATAATATCAAACATTTCGAAGAAAAGATGGCTCTTTTCAAGGCCGGGATGGAACGTTGGGAAAACCTGCTCAAGAAAAAAAAGCGGGAGATTTCCAGCCTCAAGACCCAGGTGAAAAAACGCCGGGGCAAAGGATTGATAAAACAGGAAGGAGCGAAGCAGGATGCCTAAGATAGTCCTCATAGAACCCAAGGCCCCGGGTCTCCATATCTATTCCCGGTTCAAGCTGCCCCGCTTGGGGCTCCTCATCCTCGGCGCCCTGATGCGGGATCGCGGCTGGGAGGTGGACTGGGTCTTCGAAGAGATCCAACGCATCGATTTCAAGAGCCTTTCCGAGGCAGACCTGGTGGGGATCTCCACCATCACCTCCACGGCCCCGCGGGCCTACCTTATCGCGGACCGGATCAGGGGCGAAGGGATCCCGGTCATCCTGGGCGGTCCTCATGTCACCTTCCTGGCCGATGAGGCCCTGCAGCATGCCGATTTCGTGGTCCGCGGGGAGGGGGAGCGGGCCCTGATGCACCTCATCGACGCTTGGGAGGGCGATCGCGATTATTCTCAAGTCCCCAACCTGTCCTACATCCTGGACGGGGAAACACATCACAATCCCATGTGTGCGATGGTGGAGGACCTGGACCGGATCCCCTACCCCGATCTGTCTGCCCTGTTGGCGGCCGGGAAGGGCATATTGGGGCACCAGACCATCCCTGTGCAGACCTCGCGCGGCTGTCCCTTTAACTGCGCGTTCTGTTCCGTCACCGGCATGTTCGGCAAGGGGTACCGGTTCCGGTCTCCCGAGAACGTCATCGAGGAGCTGAGGCAGTACGATCACCCCAAGAACCACATATTCTTCTATGACGACAACTTCGCCGCCAACCCGAAGCGCATGAAGACGCTGCTGTTGGCCATGCAGAAGGAAAATTTTTCCTTCACCTGGTCCACTCAGGTGCGGGCCGATATCGCCCGCCATGAAGACCTGGTCCGCCTGATGCGGCAGACCGGATGCAGCACGTTGTACATCGGCTTGGAGTCGGTTAATCCCAGCAGCCTGGAAAACATGAAAAAATGCCAGACTCCCGCGCAGATGGAGGAGGCGCTCGAGGTGTTCCGCCGCCACCACATCCCTATACACGGGATGTTCGTCTACGGATTCGATGAGGATGACTGGAAAACGGTCCGGAAGACGGTCCGGTTCGCCAAGCGCGCCCGCCTGTCCTCGACCCAGTTCCTGATCTTGACGCCCCTGCCTGGCTCCGAGTTCTACAACAAGGTCATCTCGGAAAAGCGCCTGTTGTTCAAGGACTGGGGCCTGTTCGATGCCCATCATGTGGTGTTCAAGCCTAAACTCCTCTCGCTCCAAGCCCTGCAGAAGGCACAGATGCTCAGCCACAGGAGGTTCTATTCCTGGATCCAGTCGCTCAGGAAGGCGCTGCGCTTCCGCTGGTTTGAGGTTGCGATCGCGCGTTATGCCCGCGGCCTGAACCGGATGTGGAAGAAGCGGAACAAGACCTTCATCTCGGCGATCAAGCTTCTGGGGGCCCAGAAGCAGGCTCGCATCACCATCGATTTCCAGCAGAAGATCGAGCTGGACTGACGTGTATCTCGTCACGCTCGACGCCGCCTGCTGCGGCCTCTCCGTCCGGTTGATATCTTCCGTCTATTTCTTTTTCCTGCGGACGAAGATTATCGTGTACATGGCCGGCACGACCACCAGAGTCAGGATGGTGGCAAAAGACAGGCCGAAGATGATGGTCATGGCCAGCGGGTTCCAGAACGCCTGGTTGTCCCCCCCCATGTAGATCTGCGGATCGAGCCGCGAGAACAGGGTTCCGAAGTTGATGTTCAGCCCGATGGCCAGGGGCACGAGGCCCAGGATCGTGGACATGGCCGTGAGCATGACCGGAGTCAGACGCGTGGCCCCCGCCTCGATCACGGCCTCCATCTTGTCCATCCCCGAGGCGATGCGGTTGTCGATGTAATCGACGATGATGATGCCGTTCTTGACCACCACGCCCGCCACTGCGATTATCCCAAATCCAGTCATCATGATCGATATGTCGATCTCGAACACCACGAATCCCAGCAGCACTCCGATGAAGGAGAAGAAGAACTGGGAGATGATGATGAGCGGCTTGGCCATGGAATTGAACTGCGCCACCAGGATGACGAAGATCAGGGCCAGGGCGATGAATACGGCCGTCACCATGAATTGGCCCGTCTCTGCCTGCATGTCCTGTTCCCCTGTAAACTGGATGGAGTATCCCTCGGGCAGCGGGAACTTGGGCATGGCCTGGCCGATGCGCGCTACGATCTCGTTGGCGTTGTAGCCGGAGAGGACGTTGGACGTGATGGTGATGACTCGCTGGTTGTCGATGCGCTGGACTCCGCCGTAGCTGGTCTCGTACCGGACATCGGCCACGGCCGAGAGCGGGATCTTGTTGGGAGGGGAATTGGGCTGCCGGGAGGGTACGGTGATCTCCTGGCTGAGCAGGACGCTGAGGTCTTCGCGGTATTTCCTGGCCAGGCGCAGCTGGATGGGGTATTCCTCGTCGCCCTCTTTGAACTCCGAGATCTCCATGCCATAGATGGCGGTGCGCAGGGCCATGCCGATCTGGGCCGTGCTCATCCCCAGCTGGTTGGCCTTTTCGCGGTCGAGCTCGAGCACCAGCTCGGGCTTGTTGACCACCATGCTGGCCTTGAGCTTCTCGATGCCGCGGATGTTCAGCGACTCCAGGAATTCCACGAAGCCTTCGGACACGGCGACCAGCTGATCCAGATCATCCCCAGAGACTTCGATGTTGATGGGCATGCCGGTCGGCACTCCCATGGCCTCCCTGTCGATGCGGATCTGAGCCCCCGGAATGCCCTTGACTTCAGATCTCAGCTTATCCATGTAGGTCCGGGTGCGCGGCCCGGTCCGGAATTTATACTCCACGAACGTGATCGTGACCTTGGCCAGCTTGTCCTGGGCGAACCGCTCGAACATGTCCGCGCCGGCGTTCTGTGCCACATTGGAGACCACCGACTCCACGTCCGGATTGTCCCGCCCCAGCACATCGAACACCTTCGATTCAACCTGCTTGCAGACCTCGTTCGTAACATCGATGTGCGTGCCTTCGGGCAGCGTGATGTAGACCATGAGTGAGTTGGGATCCCCGCTGGGGAAGAACACGACCCGAGGGGGCTTGATCCCCATGAGAAAGAACGTGAAGAATAGCAGGAGGATGATGGATGTGACCACCACATAGGGCCGCCTCCCCTTGAGGGAAAAGGCCAGGGTCCTGCGGTAGGCGCTGATGAACTTGGGGAGCACGCAGCACTGGAACTTGTCCACCAGGAAGTGCAGGACGTATTTGGAGATGTAGTAGAGGATCAAACCGAAGGCCAGCAGGTTGGCGAGGAGGGGATTGCCCGCGGCATAAAAGAGCACGATCAATACCAAGGCGATCAGGCTGAAGATCGCAGCTTTTTTTGAGGGGAGGCGGAACAGCTTCTTAGTCTCCTCCGGTTCCGGCCGCTTCATGAAGGAGACCGCGAATACCGGGTTCATGGTGTAGGCCACCAGGATGGAGGCCGTCAGCGTGATGATGATGGTGATGGGCAGGAAGGACATGAACTTGCCCGGGATACCCGGGACGAAGATCAGCGGGAGAAAGGGCGCGATCGTAGTGAGTGTCCCGGTGAAGACCGCCAGGGCCACCTCGCCCACGCCGCGCTTGGTGGCATCCTCGATGGAGAGGCCGGGGGTTTTGGTGAAATGTCGGTACACGTTTTCCACGATGACGATGGAGTTGTCCACCACGATTCCCAGCACCATGATGAAGGACATGAGCACCACCATGTTCATGGTGAATCCCACGATCGGGATCAGGATGAAGGCGATCACCATGGAGAGGGGTATGGAGACGCCCACGAACAGGGCATTTGTTTCTCCCATGAAGAACATGAGCACGAACACCACCACGAAGAAGCCCAGGATCACGGTATTGAAGAGGTCGTTGACGGAGTTGCGTGTCTGGGTGCTGGAATCTCCGGTCAGAGTGACGAGGAGGTTGTTGGGAGAGGTCCTTTTAAATTCCTGGATGATGTCCCGGATCTTCTCCACGGCCATGATCAGGTTCTTGCCGCTCTTCTTGATGACGCTGAGGGTCACGACGTCCCCGCTGTTCAGACGGGCATAGCTCTCCCGCTCCTTGTAGCCGTCCTTGACCTCGGCGATGTCCCTCAGGTAGATGCCTTCCTGGAGCAGCAGGTCGGCCACCTGCTGCACGCTCTTGAACTCCCCGACCACGCGGAGATTCCGCTTCATGCCGTCCGTGTCGATCTGGCCGGCGGAGATGGTCAGGTTCTCGGAGGCCACCGCCCCCTGGATGGAGTTGAAGGACAGCCCGGCCGCCTGCATCTTGTAGAGGTCCACGTTGATCTGGATCTCGCGGTCGAGGGCGCCGGCGATGTCGGCCCGGGTGATCTCTTCCAGGGCCTCGATCTCGTCCTGCAGCTCCTTGGCCAGGGACTTGAGCTTGACCAGCCCGATATCACCGGAAAGGTTGATGAAGAGGACGGGGATCTCGGACAGGTCGATGCGGGTGACCTGCGGGTCCTGGAACAGGTCCGAGGGGAGATCCGAGCGGGCGTCGTCCACGGCCTGCCGCACATCCAGGTAGGCCTGCATCTCGTCCGCCGACAGCTCGAACTCGATGAAGATCGAGGAATAGTCCTGGATGGAATTGCTGGCGATCTGCTTGACCCCGTTGATCCCCTTGAGCTGCTTCTCGATGGGCTGGGTGATCAGGCTCTCCACATCCGCGGGCGCCGTGCCCGGGTGGATGGTCCCGACCATGAAATAGGGGAATACGATCTCGGGGAAGAGCTCCTTGGGCGTTGCGTTGTACTGCATGATGCCGAAGATGACCAGGATCATGGTGAATATGTAGACCGTGGTCCGGTTGGAGATCGCCAGGTTGGTGGGTTTGAACTCTTTAAACTTCATGGCGTCCTTCTTTTTTGACTTTTCCTTCTATGGAGGAGGGATTACTCTTCCCGGTTGATGGAGACGGGCTGGCCGTCTGCCAGGTTCTGGAATCCGAAGGTCACGACGAATTCCCCGGCGCTCAGCCCGTCATTGATCTCGAGCTGTTCGCCGTAGTTCTCACCGGAGACAACGGTGCGCCGTTGGGCGATCCATTTGCCGTCCCGCTCTTCCGCCACGAACAGGAACGATTCGGAACCGGTCTCCTGGACCACGTTCTGAGGGACCGTGAGGGCCTCGGGATTCGAGTAGTCGTTGATGGTGATCACGGCCAGCATGTTGGGCATCAGTCCCTTCTCGCGGGCCGGGATGCGGATCTCGATCTGGAAGGTGCGGTTGTTGGGGTCGATCACCTGGGAGACGGAACCGATCGTCAGATCCATCTCGCGGGCCGCCACCGGGATGCGGACCCGGACCGTGTCTCCCCTCTTGACGCGGGAGATGTAGTTCTCGGAGAGGTAGGCCTTAAGCTTGAGCCTGGACAGCTGCACGATGCGGATGGTCCCGAATCCGGCCGCCGCCATCTCCCCTTCCTTGATCAACACGTCGTCGACCGTGCCGCTTATGGGCGCGCGGACCTTGGTCAGCTTGTACTGCTCCTGGAGGGTCTCGAGCTTCCTCTCCAGGCCTTCCTTGTTGTTCTTGGCTGTGAGGTATTCGAGCTCACTCCCGATGTTCTTTTTCCACAGCCGGTCCTGGCGCTCATAGATGGTGGTGGCCAGCTCCAGGCCGTGTTCCAGCTCTGCGATGCCGCTCTCCATGATGGCTCCGTCCAGCTCCGCCAGCAGCTGGCCCTGGCGCACATCGTCTCCCTGCTGGACGTGGATCTTCTTGACCACGCCGTTGCTCTGGGCCGGGATCAGGATGTTGTTGTCGGATTCCACTGTGCCTTGCGCCTGGATAAAATGCTGGAAAAAAGAGGGCTGGACTTCGATGCCCCGCACATAGGCCAGCACTTCCTGGGGAGCCTCTCCGCCTTCCTGGGCGATCTCAGCCTTGAGCTGATCGATCTGGGCTTTTAAGGCCTCGCGCTGAGCCTCGAGTCGGGCCAACCGGGCCTGGTTGTCGCGCGGAGGCGCACAAGAAGCGATTAACATTACGATCAATACCGGGATCAATATCTTGGTTCTATTCATGGTCTTATCCTTCCGAAATGATGATTTCATATCCGCTGTGGAGCCGGTCCAGCTTGTTTTTGGCGTTCAGCAGCGCGGCCATCGCCTGGATGTAGCTGGACTGTGTGCCCAGGAAGCGGTCGTTGGCCTGGGTGAGGTCGGTGCTGGTGGCCAGCCCCTCCTGATATTTGATCAGGGTCTTGTTATAGACCTTCTGGGCGAGCTCCATGTTGTCGCGCAGATTGGTGTAGTTCTCGAAGGCCGAGGACAGGTCGTTCTTGGCTTGGGCCTCTTCCAGGAGCAGTCCCTGGGAGACCTGGTGGACCGTTTTCCGTGCCTGGGCCAGGGCGATCGAGGCCTGCTGCACCCGTGCCTTCTGAGAGCCGCTTTTCCAGAGTGGGATGTTGAGGCTGAGGCCGATAGCCTGGGAGCGGTACCAACGGTGGTCGAAGTTGAAGAAGTTGAACCTGTTGCGCTGGGCCTGCCAACCCAGCGAGTAGAAGGCGCCGATCGAGGGCCAGTACTGGGCCCTCTCGTTCTTGAGGTTCATCTCCGCCAGCTGCTCCTGTGTCTGGATCAGTCGGTAGTCAACATTATTCTCAATATAGAAGCCTTTCGCGAGGGACTCTTCGATGTCCTGGGCCGTGATGATGTCCTCCAGCCCATCCGTGAGCCGGATCTCTTGGCCGAGGTCGATCCCCATCTGGAACTTGAGCAGCTGGAAGGCCGTCTCCGTCTGCTTTTCCAGGTTCTGGAGGCTGTTTTTGAGGGCTGTGACCGAGATCTGGATGACGTCAGCATCGGTCTCCTCCACAAATCCTTCCTTGTAAAACTCCCGGATCTCGTAAAGGGTTTTCTCCAGGTTCTCGATGTTGCCCAGTATGATCGCCTGACTCTCCCGGGAGACCAGGATCAGGTAATAGGTCTGAGTTACGGTCTCAACGACATCCAGGCGCGTCCGTTCCAGGCCCACGGTGGCCAGCTTCTCGAAGATGCGCGAGGTCTGCAGGCCCACCAGATAACTGCCGTTGAACACGAGCTGCTGGACCTGCAGCCCGACGTTGGCGTTGTGCTGCGTGCCGAACTGGATCTCGATGAATTCGGTGGGATCCCCGAAGAAGTCCGGGATGAGCAAGGTGGGCAGCTCCACGTTGTTGGTGTAGCCGAGCGTGGTACCGACCTGCGGCAGGCCGAGGCCTATGGTTTCCCGGATCTTTTTTCGGGCGGCCAGCACGTCCAGCTCCGATTTCTGCGCATCGTAGTTGTATTCCAGGGCGTAATCGCGAGCCTCCTTCAGGCTGAAGGACGCGGGCTCCTGCGCTGAGGCCGGTTGTGGGACCAGCAGGCACAGGAGCAGGGCCCATGCGCCCCATTCCCACAGCGGCCGCTTCTTTTCAGGTCTCTGTCTTTTGTTACTCTTCAACATTGGACTCCCTCTAGCTTAGGTTGCCGGATTCCCTTTTGAACAAAAGGGCTGGAAGAATTTATTCGTGTGTCTCGAGATGCAGTGTCTCTATCTCCATCCTTCCTTCATTACTCATCCTATAAGCTTGGTATAATACCATATACGTTAGGATTTGTTTACGGGTTCCTGCCCTTTCTCTCCCAGGCGATCATTAGAATCCTTACCGTTCGGAATCAAATAATTTGATTTCTAACCAAAAGTGTAGCATAATGGGATCGGCCGGTCAATGATCCGGCCATGGATTTGAAAAATGAATACCGACAGACTCATAGATCTGATAAGTGTGATCCCGTCTCTGATGCACGCACTCTTCCATGACATCGACATCCTCGAGCTGGATGTGCCGGTCAACCGGACCCAGCGCAAGGTGCTGATCGTGATCGACAGGCTGCCGGGCGTGACGATGACCCAGATCAGCCAAATGTCCGGGCTGGAAAAGGGCTCGTTCACGGCCGTGGCCGACAAGCTGATCGCCATGGGGTTCGTGAAGAGGGAGCGGGATCCCGAAGACCGCCGTAAGATACTGCTGCGGCCGACACGCGAAGGGGCTGCGATCACTCGCAGGCTCATACAGAATGCAGAAACCCATCTTGAGAAAAAACTCTCCAAGCTGAATGAGACCGAGCGCGGGGATCTGATGGATGCATTCACCGTCCTCTCTGGTTTCGTGGACAGATTGAAAGACTGATATAGGAGGGTCCCTGAGTGCTCACTTCGACAATACGCTGGGTGCAGGGAACACAGTTCGTAGGGACGGATTCACATGGCCAGTCCATTGTGTTGACCGGGGATGACGAGTTTGGGGGGATCCGCCCCTCCCAAGCCCTGCTCATCGCACTGGGGGCATGTTCCTCCGTCGATGTCGTCGAAATCCTGCTAAAGAAGCGCATGCCGCTTCGGTCTCTGGAGATCTCCGTTACCGGAGAACAGGACGAGGAGCCTCCCTGGGCCTATCGCAAGATCCACATCCACTATCGCCTCTCCGGTGATAAGCTGACCGAAAAAGCCGTGGCCCAGGCCGTCAGCCTGGCAGAGGAACGATACTGCTCGGTGGCGGCTACCGTCCGTGGCGTGGCCAAGATCACGACCGACTTTGAGATATTTTAGGATTCGGGAGGAATCCGGGCTTCCTCTGATCGAAGGCCGGATCCTTAACGGATGGGGATGACGCGGTCTCGAAACCAGCGGCGGTAACGCCGCATCTTTGCGCGCTGGTCTTCTGGGGCCCGGCGGCCGCATGCAGCGAGCCCTGAGCTTCCCTCCGGCGCCCCCCAACGGATCTCGATGCAGTCATTGGGATTGTATCCCATCTCCAGGGCCTCCAGCCGGCCGATCACATCCGCCATCGACAGGACCCTCTCCCCTCCGCCTGAGCTGGCGTAACTGATGCGATATTCCTCGACCCACCTCCGGTGCAGGGACTCGAGCCCCGTCCGGATCTGTTCCGCAGTTTTTCCTGCAGGGATCCGGAATGCATCCGGATTTCTGGATACCTTATCCGGGAAATCGAGCAGCACGTCGAAGGAGATGAGCATTCGCATGTCGCGGGCCGGCGTTGAATAATCCTCCCAGGGCCCGACCGTCTGGAAGATTCCGGCCCCAGAAGGCATGGGCACTATCGCATACGCCTCCTGTTTCATGTAGGCTTCGCCGTTGCGGACCGCCAGGGCCCGGGCTTCGAGCCGGTCGAACACGGCCCGGTGCAGCTCGCGGAAGGCGGTCTCGGGATCCAGGGGATCGGGATTGATAAGCCGGTCCATGCGGTCGTAGAAGGCGCGGGGAGACAAGTCCTGCTGCTCGAGGGAAAAGTCGCCGTAGCCCGGATGTTCCGCGATGGCGGCGTTGTCGAGCAAGTGCAGCGTGCCGTCTTCCAAAGCCAAGGGGCGGAAGGCCTTGAAGCCCGGACCCCCGGGGATGCCCTCGGTGACAAAGAAGAAATTCCCCTGCCAGAACCTCTTGACCGCGATGGTCCCGTCCGGCTGGGCGTCCACAGCCAGCAGTGTTCCCGCTGAGCTGTCTGTCTGGGGAACCCAGCGCACCAGGGTCAGGGTGTGTCCGTAGGGATCGGCGAAGACCACTCCGGGGCGCAGGTACTCCCTCTCGAGGGCCACCGGATACAGGTCTGTGCGGCTGTCATCCAAAGCGGTCCGGCCGCTCCCCGAGTGGACATCGTTCAGTATGGTACGCACAAAGCCCTGGAAGGCCCGTATGCCACCCCGCCCCTCTTGTCGTTGGGCTTGGTTCGTGATCCACTCCCCGGAAAGAGGCGCACGCTCGGCCGTGCCCCGGTCACACCGGAAATGGGCATGGGGAAGCCCCAGCTTCCAGGCGAAATAGGCCCGGAGTACGAACGGATTGTCGGCGCAGTCCGGTTCCAGGATCAGGCTTTTTTCCTCATCCCTTCCCAGGTGGTTGTGCAGGACATTGTTTTCGGGGTCACGGATCACGTCGTGCAGATTTTTCCAGGTATCCCCCTCCTCCGCGCCCAGGAACAGGCGCTCGAGCCAGGCGGAATAGAGTGCTTCCGCAATCCCTGTCCAGGAGGACTCGATCTCCCAGATCACACGGCTCACCGGCCGGTCGACCTTTTGTGCTGAGGTGGTGAATTCGGCCTTCGCGAGCGTTCTCTCCCCTGCCCGCACTGTGATCAGGTAAGTTCCCGGGCCTTCGGTCCGGAAGCGCTCCTCCCGCCAGAATGGGGGGCCGCCTCCGCTCCTACCATTCACCGGGCTGAGCCGGCCGTTGAGGCCTGTCACCACGATCTCCGCATCCAGAAGTGGCACCTCTGCCACGGCCAAGACTCGAACCGCCTCTCCAGGCGTGATCGACTTCGGGGAGACCAGCAGCCCGGATGATGCCGGATGTTGAGCCGCACAGATCCAGGTAGACAGGCAGGCCATCAGAGAGATCAGCAGGATAGCATGGATTGGCTTCGTTTTCACGGTGCACCTTCCTCAATGATAGAGGGCGGCGAAATGATTTTCAAGCCTGTGCTGAATATGGCAGGATCCTAGTTCCCGTGCCCAGGCGAAGTCAGGCAAACGACTTCCTCAGCCATCCCCAAGGAATCTAAGGCTCCTTTGCTTGTATCAAAGAGAGCGGACAGGTATCATACACCAAGGGAACAGCGAAATGGATCGGATGCCCTGATGCAGAACACAATTCGACAGAAAGGCGTGTGGAACCATGGAAGCTAAAGGCATCATCGCGCTCATGGGATCGGGGGAGCTCACATCCACCATGGTCGAGGTCCACAAGAGCCTGCTGTCCGGGCTCGTGGTCGCGCCCCAGGCCGTGTTCCTGGACACACCGGCCGGATTCCAGCTGAATGTGGATCAGCTATCCGAGCGCGCCGCTGACTATTTCCGGAAACGGGTGGGAGCGGACATGCGGACCGCTTCGCTCAAGTCAAACGACGTCCCGCCTCCGGAGGCCGAGGAGGCGTACCGGGCCCTACGTGGGGCCGGCTATGTCCTTGTGGGCCCGGGGAGCCC